>Ga0208500_1000033_pt1 | contig 37613 bp, 34 predicted proteins | sample CryBogCBE17Sep08_FD_184568 | JGI IMG/M metagenome (GOLD analysis project Ga0208500, IMG submission 184568) | Freshwater microbial communities from Crystal Bog, Wisconsin, USA - CBE17Sep08 (SPAdes) | ecosystem: Environmental > Aquatic > Freshwater > Lake | place: Crystal Bog, Wisconsin, USA...
ATCTAGAACTAAAATTTAAAGATTACCAAATGTATTTAACCTCTACTCATAGAGATGGTATTCCGCACACCTTAATCGCAAGTATCATACCAAGTGTAGAAGAGGAAATTAATAACATTTTAAGTCAAATAGTTGATTTCCAAATTGTGTTACAAGCAGAAGACAAGTCCATTAACGCATATATAGCGTATTCTGAAGACAATTATTGGCCTTTAGAACTAACTTCTGGAATGGAAAAATTCATAGCTAGTTTGGCTATTAGAACTTCTTTAATTAATGTGTCATCGCTTCCAAAGCCTAATTTTTTAGCCATAGATGAAGGGTTTGGTGCGTTAGATTCTACTAATTTAAGCTCTATGATCATGCTATTTGACTACTTAAAGACACAATTTAAGTTTATAATGATCATATCCCATATTGATTCTATGCGAGATGTTGTAGATTCTCATATAGAGATCAATAAGATCAAAGGTAAATCTAAGATAGAACATATTTAGAGATATTTATTAAGAAACTTTAATGGAATTCAATGTCATAAAGACCGTTGTTGCCATATACCCAGGAAGATTTCAACCTTTTGGTAAGCACCATGCAGCGGCATTTAAATGGTTAGAGTCAAAATTTGGATCGGCAGATACATTTATAGCTACAACAGATAAAGTAGATCCTCCAAAGAGCCCATTGAATTTTCAAGATAAGAAAGCTATAATTTCTAAGTACGGATTTGGAAATCAGGTAGTTCAAGTAAAAAATCCTTATCAATCAGCAGAAATAACTTCTAAATATGATCCAAAAACTACTGCCGTAGTGTTTATGGTAGGAGAAAAGGACATGAAAGAAGATCCTAGATTCACTGTTGGAGTAAATAAATCAGGAAAAGATTCATATTTTAGAAAGTACGATGATGAAACTACTTTAAAACCATATACAGAACATGGATATTTAGTAGTGGCTCCTCATAAATCTTATGATATACCTGGGGTTGGAGAAATGAGTGGTACAAACATAAGAAAAGCTCTTTCTACTCCTACAACTACACAACAATACAAGAAAAATTTTGAAGGTATATTTGGATGGTGGGATGAAAAATTAGGAAAATTAATGAAACAAAAATTTTCTAGTCAACCTTTAAAAGAAACTTTTATACTAAGTTCTATTTTTAAAAATCTCTTAAAAGAATCAAATATAGAAGAAAAATTCGATTTAAAAGATAGAGTTTGGAAAGATTATAATCTAAGTTCTTTAGAAGATGAAGATATGAAAGTTATTTGGGATATGTACTCAAATACTTACGCAAAAAACGGTTTGGATTTTTCAGCATCAGACTACAATGAATTAAGAAGTAAGTATAAAGCAGTTTCTATAGAAGACGTGGATAACGATGGTATACCTGATGCATTTATAATATACAAACCAACTGAGTTTGGAAATAAAATAGCTTTACTTGGAACTAATGATAAAAAAGAAGCAAAAAAAGATTTATTAAAACAAGTATTTAGGTTATTAAAAACCCCAGGATGGTTTTTAGAAGCTTCCATGAAAATGGAAGATATTCTCTCAAAATCCGATGTACCAGTAATTACAAATCCAAAAATAATAAATTCTATAGCCGGAAATAAAGGATTAGAAATGATGGATGATGGATATTATAAAAGAAAATTATCCAAAGTAGATAAAACTATTATAAAAAGATTATATGGAAAACCAAAAGTTTCTAATTTAAATGAATCTTTGCTTAGATTGCTATTAAGAGAAGGAGGAGCTGGTGGTCATATGGCCCATCCATTCGATCTAGATAGAGTTAAAACCGGTAATGATTTATTATCAGTATTTGAACAAACTGCAAAATTCTTAACAAAAAATCCCGCACCAGTAAAAATAGACGGCGTAAATGCTTCAATAAGACTCGGTAATATAGATGGAAAAAGAGAATTCGTAATTGATAGAGGATCATCTAAAGAATTAGATGTAAAAGGAGTTACAAAAGCTGATCTTCCTGCAAGATTCGATATACCTGGACATGGAATGATTAAAGTAGGAGGCAAAGTGTTGGATATTTTCAATAAGTCTCTTCCATTAATAAAAGATGATTTAGCTAAATTAGGAATGATTAAAAATCCTAATATAATGCTTAATATAGAATATGTTGAAGGCAAGACAAATGTGCAAGATTATGGTAAAAACTTTTTAGCTATACATGGATTATTAGAAATAACTCAAAATCCAGGAAAAAAATCAAGATCAACTCATGAAATTCCATACTCTAAAGATGTTTTAGAATCCATGATCACTAAAATGCAGCCAGTGGCTAAAAAATATGGATTCGAAATACTATCTTCAATTCCTGCTAAATTAGAAAAAACTCCAAACTATGGATTAGCTCTTTCTAAAAATTATACTGTTAATATTGATGGAAAAAATAAGCAAACTAAATCTCTTAAACAGTGGTTAAGTGAAGCTAATAATACAAAAGGTCTTAAATTAAAATTAAAAGACGGTAAAACAGTAGACGCATTAAGTAAACAAGTATTTTTAGCTGTTAAAAAAGGAACACCTATAACTGATTTGATTGCGGATCCTAAAGACCAAAAAGTTGCTATAGATTCTTTTGTAATTTATGAAGCTACTATGGAATTGGGAGATTCATTACTAAAATCTATGAATTCTCCTTTAGGTCCGGTTGATAAACAAGAGGGCATAGTTGTAAGAGATAAAGCAATTGCGAACGAACCATTTAAAATAACTGGATCCTTTATAGTTAGAGGATTAGAAACATCATTTACAAGATAATGACTACTCAAGAAAGAATAAATTTAATAGAAGATTTTATAGATTTTGCATCTTATCATTTAAAGATAGAAAACCTTCCTAAAATAACTTTTATAGATGATAAAAGTTGGGTATTAGCTAGACACAGTTTTGGAGAATATACAGATGCTAAAAATTCAATAGTAATGTATATTGCAAATAGAAATTTAGCAGATTCTTTACGTACTTTAGGTCATGAATTAACACATCATAGACAAAATGAATTAGGATTATTATACGCTAAGTCAGGAGAAACTGGATCTGATGTAGAAGATGAAGCTAACATAGTGGCTGGAATATTAATGAGAGAATTTGGTAAGAAAAATGAACTAATATACGAAGGGGTTAAAAAAAATATCTTTGCTGAATTAATAAAATAAAGAATATGAAAGAAACAGTTTTGAAAAGAGAGTTTTCAAAGAAAGATGTGCAAAGAATGAGAAATATTATCACCAAAAAAATAGGTGATAAAACTCAAGTATTAGCTGGTTGGGAAAAAAAGACTCAAGATCATCAAGAGGGAGATATCTGGGAAGAAGATGGGCGCTCATGGACAATCTCTAATGGGTTAAAGCAAACAATTACAAAGCTTGATGGATTAAAGAGTTTGGCTATATTCCCTCTATGTTGTCCTAAGTGTCAAAAACCTATGAAAGCAGACGAATTGAACAAAAAAATGTACGGAATTCATAAAATATGCTTTGATTGTACCATAGACATGGAAGGAGAAATCAAAAGACAAGGAAAGTGGGAAGAGTATGTTAGTGAACAAAGAAACGCTAATAAAAATTCAGAATTAGATGATTTAGAAGTAGCTATTGAAGCTTGGTTAAATCAAAAAGATTCATTTGTATCAGAAGCAGGAGAGATAGAAAGTTGGTCACAAGGTAATAAAAGTAAAATGTATGAAGAAGTTAAACAATGGATAGAAGAACAAAAGAAAGTAAAATTATAACATATTTATAAATAAATCTCAAGAGATGCCTTCAAAATCAAAAGCTCAACAACGCCTAATGGGAATGGTACATGCCGCACAAAAAGGTGAAAAACCCGCAAGTCCTAAAGTCGCAAAGTTAGCAAAATCAATGACAAAAACATCAGCAACAGACTTTGCTTCTACAAAGCATAAAGGTCTTCCAAATAAAAAGAAAAAACCTAAATATGAAAATCATATAGGAGAAATTCATGCTGTTGTTCATCCTCATGAAGGTTGTACGGTAGCAGGAATGATTAAAGAAATTGATCCTTTAAAAGGATTAGCTCCTCATTCTATAATGGCAGAAGAAGTGCATAGTTTACATCCTAGCAGAGAACACGCACTTAAAACGGCTACAAAACTTCATGGTGAACATCTTAAAAAATTAGAAGAGGTAGAAAAAAAGAAAGATCATGTTGCTAAAAAAATCACTCATACTATTGATTCTTTAGAAAAGAAAAGAAAAGATCATGTAGATTTAGCAAAAGAAGATCCTAAAAATGCTAGATCTCACAAAGAACATATTGCTCATTTAGCTCATCAAATAGATGATTTAATGGATAAACTTGAAAGAGTAGAAAGATCAAAAAAACATAAAAAAGAAGAAAAAAAGAAATAATGATTGAAACTAATCATTTTTGTCCTCAATGTTTATATGAATATATCAAAAAACATTGGAATTCTTTACAAGAAGCAAAGTATCATGGTAAAACTGTTACTTTAGGAAAACCATTTCTTACTCCTGATGGTCCTAAAAAAAGATCTGTCTATGTTAAAAATGCAAAAGGAAATGTGGTTAAAGTTAATTTTGGTCAAAAAGGTGTAGCAATAAAAAAACATTTACCGAAACATAGAAAATCTTATAGAGCACGTCACCACTGCGAAAATCCAGGGCCTAGAGATCGTGCTAATTATTGGAGCTGTAGAGCATGGTAATATCACAATATTTATATTAATAAAATAAACATGAAAACTAGTACTAAATTAAAATTAGCCCTCCTTAAAGAATTTGGTCATCAACCTGGTGAAATAGAAGATACTATTGTAGCTAAATTTCCTAAAAGAAAAGAAGATTCTGTTCATATTGGAATGAAAGATTATGATCCTCATAGAGAAGAACAAGAATACGGAATGTGCCAAGAATGTGGAGTTCCTGCAATGTATGAAGGAAAGTGTCAAGAGTGTGGATATATAGAAGAAGGTGAAGATACCGTTTTTATGGTTAAAAAAACATTAGAACATATTTTAGATAATGTAAATGAATTATTAGAAAAAGTTCATAGCGGGGAAGAAATCCCAGCATGGATAGTAGATCATATTACTAAATCTGGTACATTTTTAGATGAAGCCGCAGATGGATTTTATTTAGATAATAATGAGCCAGAAGAAGAACCTGAACATACTGATGATATGAGTTTAGATAATATTTTTGAAAATATTAAAAGAAAGAGAAAGAAAAAATTTAAAAACAGTTATACTAAAAATAAATAATTATGGTAGCAAATAGTAATTGCATTAATTTAATTAAGTCTTTTGAAGGTCTTTATTTAAATGCATATCATGATCTAATAGATCCTCCTGGAGTAGATACTATAGGATATGGTACTATACAATATCCTCCAACTTATTTAGGAGGTAAGCATGTAAAAGTAGGAGATCCTAAAATTACAGAAGATCAAGCAATTGAATTTCTTATGTGGGAAGTAAATGTAAAAACTTCTCATTTACCAAACATAGTTCATGCTAATTTAACTCCCAATCAATGGGGAGCTATAATTAGTTTTGAGTATAATTTAGGAGAAGGCGCCTTAGAAAGTTCAACGCTTTTAAAAGAAATTAACTCTAATCCAAATAATCCTGATATTAGAAATCAATTTTTAAGATGGGATAGAGCGTCTGGTGAAGAAGTTGCAGGACTAGAAAGAAGAAGAATAGCAGAGGCTGATTTATATTTTACAGAATAATTGTTAGTTTAACACCATGATGATAGATAATAATAACATATTAAAAATATTATTGGAAGCAGACGCAGATCCAAATGATCCTGAAAAGCAACCAAATGAAAAACCTAAAAAACCTGAAGGATTTGAAGAGGATCCTATGGGATTTATTATACGTAAATATCATGGGTTAAGAGAGACATTAGTTGAATTAATGAGCAACGACTTTAAACAGTATTTGACAGCAATTTTTGTTATTGCTCCAAAACCAACTACATTTAAAATTGTATTACATAATGGTCAATTTTTCTTTATAAAATATATGGGGAAAAATATATATGAAGCAAATATAGCAGGAAAAAGATACTATTTAAATAATATAGGTATAAAAGAAAGAGCTATGGAAGCTATAGCTAGACTTCTTAAGTTTGGAAATCCTTTAAAAAGCAAAGGCCCAGAAGGAGCAGAACAAGGAACTCGTCCAGAAACTGGAGGAGGATCTACTGGAGGCGGCGGTGGATTTGGAGGTGGTGCAGAAACTACAGAAACTGGAGGTGAGGAAGGCACAGAAACCACTGAAACAGGAGAAGAAACAGCTCCAGAAAGTGAAGAATCGTTAAAAGAATCAGCATTGAAAATCAATATGTTAAAAAATTTATTATTGATAACCAATGAAGAATTTTCTGTGAATGATCAAGAAATGATTAAGGTATTGGTAAAAGAAGTAAATTTACCTTCTAAACCAAAAACAAATCAAATGAAAAAGAACACAGAAAAAACAGTAACCCTTTACAAAGCTATTCAAAAAGCAATCTCTGATGCCGGATTTAAAGTATCAACAGAAAATAAGGGTAATAGAGGCCCAGTATTAAGAACTGATTTTAAAACATCAAGCGATACGCAATCTGTAATTGAAAAAACTTTAAGTAAATTATTACCTAAAGGAACTTTTAAAATAACTGAATTTCAAAAAAATCAAGGTGAGTCTAAATCAGGTACTTATCCTACATATAAAATTGAATTAATAAAAGATGCCGATAACTATAAGAAGGGAGAGTCTGTATTTGTGATTAGTACTATGAAAGAAGGCGCTAGTACAAAAGGTAAAGCTTTAACTCCAAATAAATTAGGTCTTACTTCTAAGTCATTTAAACGAGCTTCTACATTAGCTGCTACAATTAAAAATAATATACCATCAGTTACAAGTAATCCAAAATTAGTAGAACTTTTAGATAGTTTAGTAGATGATGTATTAGCAAAATCACCAAAAGGTAGATTTAGAGATGTATCAGAAATTACAAAATATAATGAACCTATTCAATTAAGTGAAAGAACTAAAAAAGCTATTTCGCAAGTCAGTTCACAAGACTTAGGAATGATTGGTTCTGATTTTGGAGAATGTTTAGGAGCAATAGTATTATTAAATAGCGTGAAAGATCCAGGAACGGGGTTAAGCTTTCCTGCGGATGAAGCAAATCCTTTAGCAGATTTTATATTAGACGGATATAATGTATCTTCTAAATACAATAAAGGCGCCGCAGCAACTATAACTGATACTATAAAAAATCTTAAAAAAGATCAATTAACGACACTAGGGCAAAAAAAATTATACAAAATATTTCAAACTATTTTCTATAATGATGCAATTCAAGGACCTATTGAAGTTGCAAAAATGCTAAATTTAGATGGTCTTGAAAAATTATCACAGATAGTAAAAATACCTGCTCAAGATATTGATCGTGATAATTTAAATATTTATGTGCAAAAATTATTAAAATCAGCCACTACTGATCAACAAAAAGAAGATATTATAAAAAAGAAGTTTGGATCTTTCTTTAAATTAATACAAAAATCTCCAAACTTTCCTTTAAAATGGAGAGATTTGTCTCCTAAAAAATATTTTGGAATCTTAACTGCTCCATTAGCTAATTATGTAGCTGCTTATTTAAATAGTGATAAAGTTTATAAAAAAGCTTTAACTGATATAATGAGTAAATCTGAAGTTAAACAATTGTATTTAACAATGAATGTTAAACAAAATACAGCTAATTTTAACTTAAAGAGTTTTTCTAGTTCTCAATTTGAATTTGATTCAGCATTATCAGCATATAATCCAGGAGTTAAAAAATTAGCTTTCAGAATTCTTTAATACATAAAAGATAAATTATACCCGGTCGTAAGACCGGGTTATATTTGTTTAAACAAGTTATAATGTCAAATATACCGCAATATAGAATCATCACAACTACAGATGGTAATACTATACATTTAGTAGAAATTCCTGGAGAAACTGCTAAGCCACATTCAATAGATGGTCCTGCATGGATTTACGCTGATGGTAAAAAAGAATATTACATTTATGGATTAAAACATTCTCAATTATCTTGGGAAAAGTCTGTATCTTTTTATAAGACTAAAAGATCTTCTATAGACGAATCAAATTAATTACATATTTATAATAAATAGTTTTTATGAAACAAACAATCATTGTATCTGTCTTATCAGTCATTATAGTTGCGTTTTTGGTTTATTATTTTAAGCCAGAAAAGAAATTTGATACTAAACCATATATAGTAAAAATTGATTCTTTACAAGATAAAATTACTTTTTTTAGCCTTAAAAATGATTCTTTACAAAATAGAATATTTCTTTTAGAAGACTGGAATGATCAACTTCAAGGTGAATCTACTGATCTTAAAAGAGCAATTTTTAATTTAAAACATGATAGTTCAAGAATTAAAATTATTAAGATATATACTCCAATGGAAGCCGATAGTTTCTTCTTAAACAGATACGGACAACTTTATAATGTTTTTACAAAAGACACAACAAGATTGCCCTTACCAGTATCCAAAGCAGCAATAGTGGATTTATTAGAATATGATAAAACTAAAAGCATATTATTTAAAACAGATAGTTTAGTAGCTGTGCAAACAGATATTATTACAAATAAAGAAGAAGTCATTAGTGTTCTTAATAAAAAAGAATCAGATGATCAAGCTATTATTGATTTGCATCTAAAACAAATAGATACATACAAACAAGAAGTTGGAGGTCTACAAATAAGTCTTAAAAAAGCAAATAGATCAATTAGAAATCAAAAAATTAAAACAATAGTTTTAGGAATTGCTGCAGGAGCAGTATTGATTGCTACTCATAAATAATATGGCTGCTGAAGGAATAAACATACAAGATAGAATTAAAGAAGAGTATTTAAAATTAATGTCTAATAACATTAATGAACAACTTTTAGATGATTATATAAAAATTATTTATTATTCTAATATAATAAAAGTATGCGCTAAAAAAATTAATAAAACAGGAGGACTATATTTTAAATATGCAAATTAAGAATGATAATATAGATATAAAAGAACGTATAAAAGATGAATACTTGAAATGCGCTACAGACCCAGTGTATTTCATGAAGAAATTTTATATGATTCAACATCCTCAAAGAGGTCGACAAATGTTCGATCTCTATCCTTTTCAAGAACAAGTACTGAAATTATTTCAAAAACATTCTGATTCGATTATTAATAAGTCAAGACAATTAGGAATATCTACACTAGTTTCTGCTTATTCTTTATGGTTAATGATGTTTCAAAGGGATAAAAACGTTCTTGTAATTGCGACTAAGCAGGAAACTGCAAAAAACATGGTAACTAAAGTAAGATTTGCTTACAATAATTTACCTGATTGGATGAAAAAAATAGCCAAATCAACTTCAAATAATCAATTAAGTCTTAGTTTAAGCAATGGTTCTCAAATTAAAGCAGTATCTGCAGCGGGTGACGCTGGTCGTTCTGAAGCTGTATCATTACTAGTAATAGATGAGGCTGCATTCATTGATAATATCGAAACAATTTACACAGCTGCTAAGATGACTTTGGCTACTGGAGGAGGGTGTATAGCTTTATCGACTCCAAATGGTGTTGGTAACTGGTTTCATGCAACATACTCAAAAGCACAAAAACAAGAAAACGCATTTTTACCTATATCTTTACCTTGGACAGTACATCCTGAAAGAGACATTGAGTGGAGAAAGCAACAAGATATCGATTTAGGCGTAAGAAACGCAGCACAAGAGTGTGATTGCATCGCTGGAGATTCTGAAATATGTGTTTTAGATGAATTGACTAAAGAGATAAAAATTATATCTTTACATGATCTATATTCAGACATACATTCTAAAAATTTTATAGAATAAAGATATGATAGAACTCGTAAAAAATAGTAAATACAAAGTACTAACGCCATCAGGATTTCAATCTTTCTCTGCTATAAGGGCATTAAAAAAAGACGCGTACTATAATATTGTATTTTCTAACGGAAAAAGTATTAAGTGTTCTACTAATCATAAGTTTATTAGAGATGGAATTGAAGTTTTTGTGTATGATTTAGAGATTGGATCTTTTTTAGATGGCAAAAATAATAGCAAAGTAGTTGTTTTAAGCAAAACTTTAGAAAGCGGGGAAATATTTTTGTATGATCTAGTAAATGTGAATAATGAAAGCATTTTTTATTCAAATGATATAGTTTCCCATAATTGCGACTTCGCAACATCAGGTAATACAGTAATTGAACCAGAAATTTTAAATTGGTATTCAGAGAACATGATTAAAGAACCAATTGATATTGGGGTGTTAGATAGAGCTCTCTGGGTGTGGGAAGTTCCTGATCCTATGAAATACTATATGGTTGTAGCAGACGTCGCCAGAGGAGACGGGATGGATTATTCTGCGTATCATGTAATTGATGTAGATACTTTAACGCAAGTAGCAGAATACAAAGCTCAAATAGATACTAGATATTTTGCAAATGAATTAATATCTATAGCCACAAAATATAATCGTGCATTATTAGTGATAGAAAACGCTAATATAGGATGGGATGTAATTCAATCTGTATTAGAAAGTGGATATACTAACATGCACTACAGTCACAGAGCTGACAATAGCGCTGATTTTCAAACATATCTCTCAGTCCATAATGGAAATCATACATTAGTACCAGGATTTACAATGGCGACTAAAATTAGATTAAACGTTATTGAAAAAATGAGAGACTATATAGAAAATAAACATGTAACAATTAGATCAATAAGATTATTAGATGAATTAAGAGTGTTTATTTGGAAAAATGGTAAGCAACAAGCCATGCAAGGATATAATGATGATCTAGTAATGGCATTTGCGATTGCAATGTTTTTAAGAGAGACATCAGTACGATACAAAAAAACAGCTGATAGTTTAACTATTGCTGCAATAACTAATGTTGGTAAAAGTTCTGCTGATTTAGGATTTTATGCAGCAAATAATTATAATGCTCAAAATCCTTGGAGTATGAAAATATCAGCACCAGGAGGAGATTATCAACAAGATTTAACTTGGCTTATATAACTAAATAATTATGGCACAACCTGAAATAAAAAAAGACAATTTATTTGCATCACTTAGAAGACTTTTTTCTACTGATGTAATTATTAGAAATACTGGTACTAAAGGAGGAACTGGGATTACTGTAATGGATCCTGATAACATTCAAGCAAATGGTGTTATACAAACCAATTCTTTAATTGATCGTTTTCATAAAGTTTATACAACTTCTACTGCTTACGGAGTCAATTTAAATTTAGCACAAAATTATCAATCAGCCCGTGTACAAATATACGCTGATTATGATTCAATGGATACAGATGCAATCATATCTTCAGCATTAGATATTATAGCTGATGAGTGTACGTTAAAAGATGAAAATGGAATTTTATTACAGATTAGATCTGCTGATGAAAATATTCAAAATATACTAGAACAATTATTTTATTCTATACTTAATATAGAATTTAATCTTTGGGGGTGGGTAAGAAATTTTTGTAAATATGGAGATTTTTATTTAAAATTAGAAATATCTGAAAAATTTGGAATTTATAATGTAATTCCTTTTTCTGCTTATAATATTGTTAGACAAGAAGGTTTTAATCCACATAATCCAAATGAAGTAAGATTTAAATTTGATCCTAATGCTGCACTAGGATCTACTACGGGTTATTCATCAGCATATAATAATCAAGACGTTGGAGTTTGGTTCGATAATTATGAAATGGCTCACTTTAGATTTACTGGAGATGTGAATTATTTACCATATGGAAAATCTTATTTAGAAAACGCAAGAAAATTATTTAAGCAATATACTCTTATAGAAGACGCAATGCTTATTCATAGGATTGTAAGAGCACCTGATAAAAGAGCATATTATGTTAATGTGGGAGCTATCCCACCTGCTGAGGTTGAAAACTATATGCAAAGAATGATGAACAAGATGAAAAAAACTCCTCTTGTTGATCCTAATACTGGCGATTATAACATGAAGTACAATGTACAAAACATGTTAGAAGATTATTTTGTTCCAAGAAGAGGAAATGAAGATTCTACTAAAATAGAAACAATACCTGGATTAACTTATAATGGTATTGAAGACGTACAATACTTTAGAGAAAAAGTGTTTGCTGCTCTTAAAATACCTAAAGCTTTCATGGGATATGAAAAAGATCTAACTGGTAAAGCCACTTTAGCAGCAGAAGATATTCGTTTTGCAAGAACAATAGAAAGAATTCAAAGAATAATTGTATCAGAACTTAAAAAAATCGCATTAGTTCATTTATATGCAAATGGTTATACAGATGAATCAGTAGCTAATTTTCAGTTAAGTTTAACTGGACCTTCTATCATATATGATCAAGAAAGGGTTGCGATGTTGAAGGAAAAAGTTGATTTAATGAATCAAGCTATGGAAGCTAAGAGTTTACCAAGGGATTACATGTGGAAAAATATCCTAAAAGTGTCAGAAGATGAATTTGCAGAAATGGAAGATATGATTATTGAAGATCAAAAAAGAGTATTTAGATATAATCAAATTCAAGAAGAGGGAAATGATCCAGCAGAAACCGGTCAAGCATTTGGAACTCCACATCAATTAGCAAGTTTATATGGCGGTAAAGGAGATGGTAATTTAGATGTTCCATCAGGATACGATGAAAATGATCCAAATAGACCTACTAAAATATCTGGAAGACCTCAAAAATATAAATCTACTTATAAAACAGATGATTCTCCATTTGGAAGAGATAGACTTGGATCTTATGATTTAAAAGCTAATGCAGAGACTGGAGAAGATAGTTTTAAACCAAAATTTAAGGGTGGTCCTTTAAATTTAGAAAGTAGGGATACTATGAATTTATATTTACAACATAGAAGTTCTTTACAAAAAATGTTTCCAAGTAGAAAGACAACTTTATTTGAATCTAGTACATTAGATGAAGATAATATACTAGAAGACTGATAAAAATAATAGCATATTTATTGGTAGCCGATTTACACACATTATGCCCGTAAAACATAGCAAATACCGTAATACTGGAATTCTTTTTGAATTACTAGTTAGACAGACAACAGCTGATCTTTTAGAAAATAAAGATTCTAAAGCAGTTAAAATACTCAAAAAATACTTTACCAATACAGATCTTGGTAAAGAATATAATTTGTATAATACTCTAGCAACTAGTAAAAAATTGAATGAATCTAAAGCAGAAGTGTTAATATCCACTGTAATAGATCAACATAAAAAAATTGATTATCAGTCTTTAAATAGATTAAAATACAATTTAATTAAAGAAATTAAAAAACATTATGATTTAAATGATTTCTTTAAAGCAAAAGTAGATCATTATAAATTTTATGCATCTGCCTATACAATATTTGAATCTAATCATAGTGAACAATCTGATACAAAACAAATTATTGCTAATAAAATTAATCTTTTAGAAAGGATTAGCAAAGATAACATAAAAGATAAAAAAGTTCCTTCTTCTTTAGTGGATGAATTAATGAAAGAAGACAAAGAAATTAGATTAATGACCTATAAAATATTGGTAGAAAAATTTAATCAAAAATATGGAACTCTTTCAACAAAACAAAAAGCAGTTTTAAAAGAATATATAGAGAGCATTTCAGATACTCAAACTTTAAAAGAATCTTTAAATAAAAGATTAACCTCAATAAAAAAAGAATTGGTATCTCTCTCAAATAAAGTAGAAAGTCCGGTAGTAAAAATAAAACTTACAGAAGTAATTAAATTAATTACTCCAATAAAAGAAAATATCGGAGTAAAAGATGAAACTATCGCAGGAATTTTACAGTACTACGATTTAATTGATGAACTAAAATCAATTAACTAAATGAAAAAAAAATCCCCAGAAAAAACATTTTCAGTTCAATTTGCTACTCAAAAACTTAGAGAGGAAGAGTTAGAAGAAGATTTGGGTGGATCTACTACATCAGCAAGTCAAGCATATTTACCTGGATTAGATGTTCCAAAAAAGAAATACGCTGGACCTTATCAAAAGAAAATTAAAAAAGAATCTAAAGATATTACAGGTTGGAAAAATGCTCCTAAAATTCCAAATAGATCAACTAAAGGTGGATTTATTTATAAAGATCTATGGAAAGAAGGATCATTAAATGAATCTTATTCTAGTTTTAAAAAACAAACAAAGACAAGAAATGAATCTCAACAATTTCATGAAGCTATTAAGTTAGTTAGAAAGAAAATAGATGAGGTTAATAAAATATTAGAGTATTCAAAAAGACTCAAAGAAGAATTTCCTTATCAAAATTCTGGTATGCATGAAGCAAAAAGTCATACTAAAAAAACGATAGAAAAATTAAAAACAAAAATTGCGGAAGCGTATAAACAAATTAAAAAATTAAGTTAATGGCAATCTCAGATGGCACAAAAAAAAGTTTCGGAAAGAAAAAAATAGGTAAAGCAAAAAAATCTTTCAACAAACATTCTCCTAGACCAAAAGCCTATAAAGGTCAAGGAAGATAACTGAATATTTATTGAATATGACAACCATAGATCTATACAAACAATTAAAAGAGGGTAAAATAACTGAATCTAAGTTCTTATACGAAGTACGTAGAGATATTAATTTACCTTTTATCACTAATTTAATGTCTTTTAAAGATACTGAACAAGTTCTTAAAAACAAAGGTATTATTAAAGAGTGGTCAAAAGAAAATCAAGAAATTACTGCTACTATAGATCGATTAAATCCTTATAGATTTAAAAGAGCAATGGAATTTGAACTAAATAAATGGGGTGATAAGCCATTTGATGAGTCTATTTATATTAAACTTAGATCTAAAGTGGCTAAAAAAATGGCTTCTGATCCAATGGCATATAGAGAAACCGAGTTTATGAATTCAAAACAGATCGAGAAAGAAGATGAATCACTTAAAATGGTACCTCTTAAAAAAGAAAATACTCGTGATGATAAGAATCAGATGAGAAAGATTAAAGGGCAAGAAACTCATAAAGCTCAACATGCTCCTAAAACTGAAAATAAAAAAGGAAAACCAAAAGGCGTTAAAGAATTAACTTATCATGCCAAAAAAGCAAAAGGTATTGCTGAAGTAATGCCAGAAACTAAAAAAGAAAAGATAGTTGAAAGCTTATTTGGTGGCATTTTTAAAAAAAAAGTTAAGTTAAACGAGGACACTCATCATAAATTTGGAATAGGTCAATTAGTACCTTTACCAGATACAGATAGAAAAGCTTTTGGTTGTGAATCTGGCACAATAAAAGATATTAAAGGCGGCACTTTACATTTAGAATTAGAGGTCACAGATGAACAAGGACAGCCTATAGAAATTACAAGACAAGTAAATGTAATAGAACATCAACTTGGAGGAAGAGATGAAGTTCAAAAAGATATAATTACAGAACCAGTAAAAAATAGTGAAGGTAATAGTTTTACAACTGGCCAAGAAGTATTAGATGATAGAGGTAAAAAAGTAACTATCGGAGGATTCAAAAAGGATCAATATGGAAAAGTTCAAGCATTAATAAAATCTTCTGAAGGTGGAATGTTTTATTCTGGAATTAGTCTAGATGGATTATCTCCAATAAAAAGCAAAGAAACTCCTGAGAATGATAAAGAGTATAGAGATAGAGTTTTTGGTAAACTTCCTAATGTTGGTGCAACATCTATTAGAAAGGAAGATAAAATGAAAGAAGTTTTTAAGAAATTAAAAGAAATTTCTAAAAATAATAATTTAAAAGAGGGTAAGAAAAAAATTAAAAAAGAATCCGAAGATGTTGTACAAGCAGATGATAGAGAATCTGGAAACCCAGTGACTTTAGCGACTGTTCCATCAGGCCAAGGAGAAAAAGCATTAGAAAAATATAAAAAATCAGGTGCTAATTCAGCTAAAGTAATTTCAGTAAATTAATTATGAAACAACTATTAATAGAGCATTCATTATTTCTTCCTATATCTAATTTATCAGAAGGAAGAAAAAATATACATGGCAACATGGTAGTTGTTGGTCAAGTACAGGCTAGCGATAAACCAAACGCGAATAAAAGAATTTATCCGTACGAAATATTAGAAAAACAGGTAGAAAAATATATCGCTGGTCCAATTACTGAAAATAGAGCTCTAGGAGAATTAGATCATCCAGATACTTCTGTAATTAATTTAAAAAACGTTAGTCACAATATATTAGAACTTTGGTGGCAAGGAAAAGATCTTTACGGTAAAATAGAAATATTACCAACTCCATCTGGGAATATATTAAGACAACTATTTGAAAATAATATAACTGTTGGGATCTCATCTAGAGCTATGGGATCAGTTTCTCCAATTGGAGAAGGTATTGTTAAAGTTGAAGACGATCTTGACCTAATATGCTGGGACTTTGTTTCTACACCTTCAACTTATGGAGCTTACATGAAACCAGTAAATAATCGAGGTTTACAAGAGTCTTACGATAGAAACATAAAACTAGAAGACAAATATAGTCGAGCAAATAGAATGATCTCTGATATCATATGTTCTGTTAGCGGTATTTGTTGCATAAATTAAATATTTTTTTAGTAAACTTACGTTTTACAAAAAAAGTCTATATTTATTCGTATATGCGTTACCACAAATCTACAATGTAACGCTACTCGTATAAAATACACATATTGCTTCAATCTCAATAAGCAATCGGAATCAAACAAACAATTATTAAAATGCAAGAAAACTTGTACACACAGGCAATCGCTGATGCAAAAGCATTAAGAGCTGGCGCTATCGCTAACGCAAAGGCAACATTGCAAGAACAATTTTCTTCTCAAGTAGAAGAGGCTGTTAAAAAATCAATGCGTGAAGATCTTGAAGAAGATTTGGAAGAAGATTTAGAAGAAGAAAAAACTCCTGGAGCTTATGGTCCTGGAAAAGAAAAAACTTATTCTCAACATCCAAAATTTCCTAAAGGTTACAAAAAAACTGCCATCGAAGACGATTTACACGAAGATCTTGAAGAAGATTTAGAAGAAAACGAAGAAATGGAAGAATCTCACAAAATGGAAGAGCGTAAACATCGTAAAAAAATGGAAGAGCGCAAAAAGAAAATGGAAGAAAAGCGTCATCACATGGAAGAAGATCTTGAAGAAGACTTAGAAGAAGATCTTGAAGAAGATTTAGATGAATCATCTCTTGAAGAAATCTTAGGAGAACTTGAAGAAATGGATGAAGACTTAGAAGAAAATGATGGTCTTGAAGAAGACGAAGAAGAAGAAGGTTACATGCATGAAGATGATGAAGAAGAAGGCGAAGAAGAAGGTGGAGAAGATGAATTCGGTGACGAAGAATCTGAAGAAGGTGAAGACGATGAAGAAATCGTTCTAACTTTTGGCCAACTTAAACAAGCTTTAGCTCCATTTATCGGAGGCGAAGAAGGTGGAGAAGAAAGTGAATATGGTGATGAAGAAGGCGAAGAAAACGATGCTGATCTTGACGAAATTCTTGGAGAAGAAGATCTTGAAGAAGAATTAGAAGAAAGAAAGCATAAAGTTGAAGAGCGTAAACATCAACATAAAGTTGAAGAAAGAAGAAAAATGGAAGAAAGAAAGCACAAAAAAGAAATCGAAGAAGCTAAAAAAGCTATCGAAGAACTTAGAGGCTCATTACATGAAGTTAATCTTTTAAATGCTAAACTTCTTTACATGAACAAAATATTCAAAGCTAAATCTTTGAATGAATCACAAAAGAAAAGAGTTGTTAGTGCTTTTGATAGAGCATCAAATGTTAAAGAAGTTAAAAATATCTTTGCTACATTAAATGAATCTATCTCTGCTCCTAAAAAACAACTTAGAGAAAGCTATAACGGTTTTGCATCTAAACCAGCTGGATACGCACCAAAACAGAATATTACTGACGCAGATCCATTTGTTACAAGAATGCAACAGTTGGCGGGAATTAAAAAATACTAAAATAAAAAATTAAATTACAATTATGGCAAACTTAGTACAATCATTACTAAATGAGTCTGCTCAAAATGCTGCTCAAGCTACCTTTACGGTTGCTCAGAGATTAGCTAAAAAATGGGGCAAGTCAGGTCTTTTAGAAGGTCTGCAAGACTACGATCGCAATAACATGGCGATGATCCTTGAGAATCAAGCGAAACAATTAATCGTTGAAACTTCTCAAACAAACGGTAACGTTTCTCAAGCAAACGGTGCTACTTTTACACCAGGTACTGGTGAACAATGGGCTGGAGTTGCTTTACCATTGGTAAGAAAAATCTTTGGACAAATTGCTGCGAAGGAATTCGTTTCAGTTCAACCAATGAACTTACCTGCTGGTTTAGTATTCTTCTTAGACTTCCAATACGGAGGTGCTAATGGAACTGCTTCTCCTTTTGGATATAACGGTTCTTTATATGGTGCTAATACAGCTAACTTCGGTAATGCTGCTTCTGGTGCTTTATATGGTGCAGGTACATTTAACTATTCATTGAACCCTTTTAGTGCATCTATTAGTGCTTCTGCGATTGCATCTGCTTCTGCAGTGCCTTTCTCAGCTATTAACTTTGATGCTAACTATAGTGCTTCTTTGGCTGCTGGTCAAATTTTCACTGTTACTGTTAATAACGTATCTGTAACTGTTCCTGGTATTAACTACAATGGCGTAAGAGCTTTTGAATTAGTTTCAGGATCTGCAATTACTGTTGCTACAACTTTAAATCAGTTTACTAAATACACTGGAATTCCAGCTCAAGGTGGTACTGATATTTTAACTTTTGTAGTAACTGGTTCTTTAACTGGAGCTCAAGCTAACCAAATTACTGGTTCTGCTACTACTACTCTGTACTATAACAAAATGACTGACTTCAATGCAAGAGGTGATTTTGAAGATAGAACAGCTACACAAGGTTTCTCTGTTCCTAACGCATACAGTCCTTCTCAGATCTATATCCCAGAAGTAAACGTGCAAATGAGAAGCCAAACAATTTCTGCTAAAACTCGTAAATTAAAAGCACAGTGGACTCCAGAGTTTGCTCAAGACTTGAATGCTTACCATAGTTTAGACGCAGAAGCTGAATTAACAGGTTTATTATCTGAGTACATTTCTTTGGAAATTGACTTAGAGGTATTGGATATGTTAATTCAAAATGCTCCTACTGTATTACAGTGGTCAGCTAAAATCGGTAACCAAATTGATCCAACTAATACTTTCTTCCAGTCTAACACTGCAGGAGCTTATTACAATCAGATGACTTGGTTCCAAACAATTGGTATTAAATTACAAAAAGTTTCTAACTTGATTCACCAACGTACTTTACGTGGTGGTGCTAACTTCATGGTAGTTTCTCCAGCAGTGGCTACAATCCTTGAGTCAATCCCAGGATTTGCAGCTGATACTGACGGTGCAGCAGATACAATGAAATATGCATTCGGAGTTCAGAAAATTGGTAGTTTAAATAGCCGTTACAAAGTTTACAAAAATCCATACATGTTGGAAAACTTCATCCTATTAGGATTTAGAGGTAATCAATTCCTTGAGTGTGGAGCTGTATATTCTCCTTATGTTCCATTGATCATGACTCCATTGATTTACGATCCTACCACTTTCACTCCGCGCAAGGGCATCATGACTCGCTATGCGATGACGATGATCAGACCGGAATTTTATGGTGGTGTTCAAGTAGCAGATTTAAACATTGTCTAGTAATAGATAAAGTATTTATCATACTCCTTAAAAGAAAGTACCCCAATCTAATTGGGGTATTTTTTTGTTGGTTACTTTGATATTTATACCTATAGTATTATAAACAGCTATTATTAATCACTCTTAATCCTTTTATGAAAGAACCTAATAGAGAAAGAAAAAGCGAAATAAAATCAATAAATGCATTACAATTAAACGAAGAACAAAAAGCCGCAAAAAAATTAATAGTAGAAAATCAAATAGTTATAGTAACAGGTAGAGCTGGAAGTGGTAAATCATTAGTGTGTGCTCAAGCAGCATTGGATTTTTTAAAAAAGAAACAAATTGGATGCATTTATAACACGAGAGCTGCAATTGAAGTAGGTAAGAGTTTAGGTTTTTTGCCTGGAGCTTTGAGTGAAAAATTTGATCCTTACATGGAAGCTTTACTTGAAAATATTTCTAAGTGTTGTTCTGATAAAAATGAAGTAACTAAATTAGTACAAGACGAAAAAATTAAAGCATTACCAGTACAGTTTATTAGGGGTAAAACAATTGATGATATTTTAATTGTTGAAGAAGCTCAAAACTTAACTAAAGGAGAAATGTTAGCTATTTTAACTCGTTTGGGTAAAAATGGTAAAATAGTAATAAATGGTGATAATGAACAAACTGATATTAGAACATCAACAGGCGAAATTAATGGTTTAACATATGTTATTGGATTATCTAATAGAATAGATGAAATTAAATATATTAACTTAAAAGAAAACCATAGATCTGATTTAGTTGGAAAAATATTAGAAGTAGAATACGGTAAATAAAAATAAATAATGGCAAACCCAATCATATATACTGGAAGCGCACAACCCATAGCTGGAAATACTCCATTTGGATTTTATGATGGAGATACAAAATTTCAATCAGATGGTCCTAAAGTAGCAAATTATGTTGCTATTAAATTGGGGTATCCTGTGATGGAAGTAGAACTTCAAGATACTCAAATTTATGCGTGTTTTGAAGAAGCAGTTTCTGTGTATAGTGAAGAAGTATACCAATCAAAAATAAAGGACAATTATCTTTCTTTAGAAGGAGAATCTACTGCTTCTTTATTGAATAATCAATTAGTTGTTCCAACTATCAATTCTATTGTAAATATTGCTGATAATTATGGAGCTTACGTTGGAGTTGGTGGATTGATTGAGTGGTATACTGCGTCTTTATATCTTAGTCAAAGTGTACAACAGTACGATTTACAAGCTTGGGGAATTCAAAATGGATATATATCTTCTAGTGATAGAATGATTATTCAAAGAATATTTTATGATGCTGATCCTGCAATTAATCAATATTACGATCCTTATATTGGAGGTTCTTTAAATTATCAAGGAGCAACAGAAAATTTTGGATGGGCGAGTTATTCACCCGGATTGAATTTTCAACTATTTCCTGTATATTGGGATATCCAAAGAATACAAGAAATTGAAATGTCTAATCAAGTTAGAAGATCTGCTTTTTCGTTTGAATTAACAAATAATAAATTAAAAATATTTCCAGTACCAAACTCAGATGGACAAGTACTCTGGTTACAATATTCAAAGAAAAGTGATTTATCTAGTATATCTGGAAATAGTCCTTATGGATCAAATCAAGGATTAATAACAAATCCATCAAATGTTCCTTATGGATCAATAACATATGGACAAATAAATCAACCTGGTAGACAGTGGATTTATGAATACACACTTGCATTAGCATCTGAACTTCTTGGATTAATCAGAGGAAAATATACAACGGTAGCGATACCAGGATCAGAAGTTACTTTGAATGGAGCAGATTTAATTTCAAAGGGAAAAGATGCTCAAAATTCTTTAAGAGAAAAACTAAGACAAGATTTAGCCGATATGAGTAGACAATCTCAATTAGAAAGACAACAATCAGAAAATGCTTCTATATCTGACACATTAAATCAAGTACCATTATTTATATATATAGGAAGTTATTTGATATTTATATTAAGTGGAGGATTTATATGGTAGAATGTAAAATTTGCAATAAGCAATATAAAATAATAACTAATCAACATTTGAGTAAGCATAATATAACATCTGCTGAATACTTAATAAAATATCCAAACGCGATTTTATTAAGTGAAGAAACTAGAGAAAAGTATAAAGCTGGTACGATTAATTATAATTTAAATTTTGGATGTCCTATAAAAGGAATAAAAAAAACAAAAGATCATAAAGAAAAATTAAAAAAGATAGCTAATAATAGATCTAAAGAACATTATAATTAGATGATTGTATCAATGATAGACTAAAAAATCAATGGCGTATTGATAGGTATAAAGATCAACTAGCAATTAAAAAAGGATATAATATAATTAGAATTAGAGAAAGTGAAAAAGATAAATTATATACTATAATTACATAATATGGCAATATTTGGATCTATTAGAGACATATTAATGTTCAAAGGAATAACTTATGAATTCGTAGAAAATGTTGCTAGCCAACAGTGCGGATATTATAAAGTTATGCTTCCTGATACTCCACCGAATGTATATGGTGAAGCGATGGAAAAACAATATATAGGACCTGTATTACTTTGGACTTTAATAGAAAGAGGTGATTATGGATCTCAAGATTGGAATGATCAATCAACAGATATAATTAGAACTGTTAAATTTAGATTTTTTAAAGATCATTTAATAACCGCAAATGTTATTCCTGAAATTGGAGACGTAGTAATGTATAACGAAATGTATTATGAAATTGATAATGTAAATGAAAATCAAAAAATATTAGGTAAAGATCCTAATTATAGCTATTCCACTGGGTTAGATAAATTTGGATCTTCATTTTCAATAATATTAGACGCACATTATACCAGTCCTGATAGACTTAACATACAACAACAAAGAACATAGTAAATGGCAAACCAAGTAAATAGACCGCAGAACAGACAAGAGTTCATGGATAAATTGGTTATGCCCTATTTACCTAGCGAAGGAAATCCGAATCAAGTATTTTCTGAGCCCGAAAAATTAGGACAGCCAGAAATAAATCGAGCGCTTGAAAGAACATTAAAAAATGATACCACTAAAGATTTTTCAATTGGAATAAAAGATTTTGACGAAGCTTTAAAATACTATTTTGATAACGTATTAAAACTATCTGTAGTACAAAATGGATCTAGAGTAAATGTTCCTATTTTATATGGTAATCAAGAGAATTGGAAAGATATTCAATTAGAGGGTTATTTAAGAGACAGAGCGGGAAAAATGATGGCGCCTATGATGTTTTTTAGAAGAACTGGAATAGAACCGAATACTGCACTTGGTTTTAAATTGGATGGTAATCAAGCACATAATCTTCAATTTTTTGAAGCAGGATACAATAGAAGAAACGTATATTCTAATTTTAATCTTTTAAATTCAAGAGTTCCTTCAAAAAAATACATGGTATCTGTAACTCCTGACTATGTTACTGTGAGCTACACCTGCTTAGTCTGGACATATTATGTTGAGCAGATGGATAAACTTATAGAATCTTTAAACTTCGCATCTAGAAGTTACTGGGGAGACAAAAATAAGTTTTTATTTTATACATCTATTGATAATTTTGAAGAGACTTTACAATATAATATTGGCACTGATAGATCTGTAAGAACTCAATTTACTTTAAAATTAAATGGATATTTAATACCTGATTCTATAAACGCAAAAATGGCAGCTGGTACTAGAGTTTTTGGTGTTTCTAACATATCTTTTGGACTTGAAATCGCCAATAGTGTAGAACAATTCCAAGCGAATTTAGCAAAACCAAAAGCATCTACTATCTCATCTGTGGCCGCAAATGATTCTGTGAATGTAACAAATATAACAAATGTAACGTACAGTGGTGTAATTCCTCCATTAGTTGCTAATTATGTGCTTTTAAATAAACAAGTATTGGGAAGTTACGTATCATTGACGACGGCCGTATTTTCAGGTTGGGCTATCCCGCCTTCAGGAATTCCAGCTAATACTTCGGATAACTTCACATTCTTTGTTAATACAACTTATATAGAAAAAAATGCTATAGTAAGCTTTGTGGATAATGGAAATGGAACTAGCACGTTAACAATAGATCCATCAACATTAGGATACGGTTTTGAATCAACAGATACAATATACGGTATAGGTAAATTTGCATAAGTATGTCATCAATTAAAAGTAAACAGTTATTATACCCTTTAAGTGGATCTTTTACAGGTTCATTTAGTGGATCTTTTTTAGGTAACATAATAGGAACCGCGAGCGTTGCTTCAAATGCGATATCAAGTTCTTATGCCTATACTGCATCTAGCGCAATAAGTTCAAGTTACGCTTATACCGCGTCTTCTGCAATAATAGCGTCAGCCTCTTTAATAGCGACATCTGCTTCTTACGCATTTACTGCTTCTAGCACTATTAACGCATTTTCTGCATCATATTCTCAAACTTCATCGTTTGCTAACACTTTTACTGTAGCGGGAACTTTAACAGCTCAAACGTTAGTCGTAACAACTATAAGTTCTTCAGTAGAATATAGTAGTGGATCTAATATATTCGGTAATTCTCTTACAAATACACAAGTATTTACAGGATCAGTTAGTATTACTGGATCTCTTAGCGTAAATAATATATCTGTACTTCTATCAAATCAAACAAGTTCTATAAGTGTATTATCTGCCTCTTACGCGTATACAGCAAGTTCTGCTATCAGTTCTAGTTTGTCTCAAACTGCTTCTTATGTTTTAAATGCAGTAAGTAGTTCTTATTCTTATACCGCTTCTAGCGCAATAAATGCTTCTGCTTCTTTAATAGCAATAAGTTCTTCTTATAGCTATACAGCTAGCTCAGCTATAAGTTCATCATTTAGTATTACTTCAAGTGTAGCTTATTCTGGAACAGGTTCATTTACAGGATCTTTTATTGGAATACATAGTGGAAGTTTATTTGGTACGGCTTCCCAAGCTATTTCTTCTTCATACGCACTAACTGCTAGCTATTTATCTGGGTATGTATCACCTTTTCCCTACACTGGATCTGCAATAATTAGTGGTAGTTTAAATATAATAGGAAATTTAACTTTTATAAACAGCTCTAGTTATATTGGAAATTTAGCCGGATTTGGAGCATCATCTGCTTCGTATTCTGTATTTTTAGGTGATCAAGCAGGTTTAAATGCTTCTAATGCTTCAAACACAACTCTTTTAGGCGCATTAAGTGGTTTAAATGCGTATTCATCTTCTTTTTTAACGGCTATAGGATTTAGTGCAGGTATTTCTTCTTCTAATTCTATTTATGGTACTATAATAGGATCATATTCTGGATATAGTGGATTGGGACTATATGGAAGTAACGTTATTGGTTTGTACGCAGGAGCAATTTCTTCAGCTTCTTATTATTCAAATATAATAGGACCTTATGCTGGATATAAATTAACTGGATCTGCTTATTCTAATATTATAGGATATAACGCAGGCTTTAATAGTAATTTAGGTAATAATAATATTATAATTGGAACAGAAATTACTCTTGCTTCAGGAAGCGTTAATTCTATAAATATAGGAGGACTTATATTTGGTTCAGGATCTTATTTTAGTACAAATTCTGTGTCTTCTGGATCGGCTAACGGTAAAATAGGTATTAATCAACCAAATCCTCAATATTCTTTAGATGTAAGTGGTAGTTTAAATGTTACTAATGGAATTACAGGATCTTTATTTGGAACTTCATCTCAAGCTGTGTCTGCTTCTTATGCTTATACTGCATCATCTACTATAAATGCATCCGCTTCTTTAATATCTATTAGTGCATCTTATAGTTATACTGCTAGCTCTGCTATTTTAGCTTCTGCATCTTTAATTGCCATAAGTTCATCTTATAGTTATACTGCTTCAAGCGCAATTAGCTCATCATTTGCAAATAGTTCAAGCGTAACCTATTCAGGTACCGGTTCTTTTACTGGATCTTTTGTTGGAGTATACACTGGAAGTTTATTTGGAACTAGTTCTCAATCTATTTCTAGTTCTTATGCTTACACCGCATCATCTGCTATAAATGCTTCGGCTTCTTTAGTAACTGTGTCTGCATCATACGCTTACACAGCTTCTAGTGCAATATTAGCGTCTGCATCATTGATAGCAACATCTGCTTCTTACTCTTATACTGCATCTAGTGCAATAAATGCATCAGCTTCTTTAGTATCAATAAGCTCATCTTACGCTCAAACTGCTTCGTTTGCAAATAATTTTACAGCATCTAATATTTTAGTAACTGGAACTTTAACTGCTCAAACTTTAGTAGTTCAAACTGTAACCGCGTCTCAAGAATATAGTAGCGGATCTAATGTATTTGGTAATTCTCTTACAAATACACAAGTATTTACAGGATCAGTTAGTATTACAGGATCATTAAGTGTAAACAGTATTCCTGTAGTATTATCTAATCAAACAGGATCGATGAGTGTATTATCTGCCTCTTACGCGTATACAGCAAGTTCTGCTATATCAGCTTACACAGCTAGTTCTGCAATTAGTTCATCATTTAGTATTACTTCTAATGTAGCATATTCTGGTACTGGTTCATTTACTGGATCTTTTATAGGAGCTCATACTGGAAGTTTATTTGGAACTGCATCTATTGCAACATCTGCTTCATATACGCAATTAGCAGCAACTTCTTCTAACATTCAAGGAGGAACAGCAAACTATTTAGCTCTATGGTCAGGTTCTACTCAATTAAGCGCTAGCTCAATATATCAAACAGCTTCTACTGTAATAATTAATCAAACAGGATACACTACGGCAAATCCAGAAGCTCTATATGTATGGCAATCTTCGTCGTCTTCATTCAATGTAATTAGCGGTAAAGGCAATTTAAATAACTATTTACAGCTTAATATTCAAAATACAAACGCAGGTAATACTGTATCATCTGATATAGTAGCTACTGCAAATAATGGTGATGAGAATGGTAATTACATTGATATAGGTATTAATGGTCAAAATTTTAATGGAACTGTGGGATTTGGACCTGGAGGACCTAACGATGCTTATTTATATAACACAGGATCCAATTTATACATAGGTAATTATTCTCCAAATCAGAGTTTATTTTTATTCAATGGATATCAAGGCGATCATAGCTCTTCATTTCAAATTGCGCCTAACTTAAATATATACATTAGTAGTAGCTTAACTGTTACTGGTAGTATTAATGCTATTGCTGGCGTGACAGGAAGTTTGTTTGGAACAGCTTCATACGCAATTAGATCAATATCTTCTTCTTTAGCTACATCATCATCTTATGCGTATACTGCGTCTAGTGCAATATTAGCTTCTGCTTCATTAGTAGCCACATCTGCATCTTATGCGTTTACTGCATCAAGTGCTATATCAAGCTCTTATGCATATACTGCGTCTAGTGCAATTAATGCGTCTGCTTCACTAATATCAATATCTTCATCTTATAGTTATACTGCAAGTTCTGCGATAAGTTCTTCTTACGCATTAACAGCTTCATATGCTCTAAATGCTGCAGCAGCTTCATCATTTCCTTATACTGGATCTGCGATTATAAGCGGTAGTTTAACTGTAACAGGATCAATAATAGCAACGTTAGGATTTAGTGGATCTTTATTTGGAACATCATCTCAAGCTATTTCTGCTTCTTACGCATATACAGCTAGTTCTGCAATTAGTTCTTCTTGGTCAGTAAATAGTATAGTGACCGCTTCTGTATTAAATACTACAATTACATTTACTAAAGGAGACGGTTCAACATTCAATGTAACTGTATCCCAAAGTGGATCTGTTGCGACAGCATCTTACGCTCTTACTGCTGCAACAGCATCTTATGTATTAAATGCTATATCAAGTTCTTATTCTTATACCGCTTCTAGTGCGATTAGCGCTTCTTATACATTTACTGCTTCAAGCGCAATATCTAGTTCTTATTCATATACGGCAAGTTCTGCGATAAGCTCTTCTTTGTCTCAAACTGCATCTTATGTAGTCACTGCACAAACTGCATCTTATGTTTTAAACACAATAAGTGCTTCATTTTCTTCTACAGCATCTTATTTAAACCCATTAAATCAAACTGTAACATTAACAGGCTCATTTAATGTAACTGGATCTACAATACAAATAGGCAATAATACTCTGATAGGTAATACTATATTAAGTGGAAGCATTATTATTAGTGGATCATCATCGCCAGGTTCATTAACATCGTCTATTAAAATATATGGTAATATAGATACAAATGGATATGTTCGTTTCAATCCAATAACAACAAATATAGACACGACTGTAAGTGCTTCTTATATTTACGTTTCTGGTTCAACTCAAGATTTATATTTTAGTCAAAATAGCGCAGGATATGCCAATACAACTCGTTTAAGATGGTTAGAAGGTAATTTATATACAGGATTACTTAATGGAGGTATTATATCTCAATCATCATCTACTGTTTATACAGTTAGTAGCGGTAGTGGTATTTTCGTTAGCTTAAATGCTTCTACTGGTAGTAATCCTTACCCCATTATAACTTACATAAACTGGCCTACACTATCAGCTAGTATAGCTCCCTTGAGTGCTTCTTTTGATCAATCATTTGTTTCTATTACATCTGCTGGAACTATAAATACTCAAGGTATACCATATAATGATGGACAATTTAATACTTTAATACCAATAGGATTAGTATTACATCAAAATCATTCTACTATTAATGGTGTAAAAACACAACCATCTTTAGCTTATGGGTATAAACAAAGAGTTAGTGTATTTACTCAAGCATTTGGTCCATTAAAACTGTCAGGATTTAATTTACTAGTAAGTGGTTCATCAACAGGTAGTTTAATAGTTTCAGCAGGAACATCTTATGATGACGGAACAAACTATCCAATAGACCCAAATAACCCTAGCTATATACAAGACTCAGGTACTAACGTATCTAAAATATGGAGATATTACCAATCAGGATCTGGTACTAATAACTGGGTATATAATACAAATGCAGGCTCTGGCTTTACAACAATTGACCCAACCCAATATTCAAATAATGGTGTATTAACTTCTGTACCTGGTAATGGTTCTAATAGAAACTGGTCAATTCAACGTTGTTACTGGTTTCCTAATTCAGTATCTAAAGCAATAGTAGTATATTATGGTAATGCTGTTTATCCTGATCAAGGTACTGCCTTAGCTAACTTAAATATTGAAACATTTACTGAAGCACCTAATACGCAGGCAAATGCTGTTTATTTAGGAGCTTTATTAGTACAAAATAATGCTAATTTTACAAATACAGCTACATATGTAATAGTACCATCTGGATTATTTAGAAGTATAGGTGGATCTGGGGGTGGTGGTGGAACTATTACTCAAACACTAAATGGATTATCTGATGTAAACGTAACTGATGGAATCTCTATTGATGGTAATCCATTAACATATAGTGATTCATTAGGTGTATGGGTAGCAGGAACTTATTTAAGTGCATCTATTTCAGGTAATGCAACAACAGCAACAACTGCATCTTATGCTTTAACGGCTTCTTATGTATTAAACGCCATTTCTAGCTCTTATGCTTATACTGCGTCTAGTGCTATAAGTTCATCTTACGCATTCACAGCTAGCTCTGCCATTAATGCCTCTGCTTCTCTGGTAGCTATATCTAGTTCGTATGCTTATACTGCGTCATCTGCAACAAATGCTAGCGCATCTTTAATATCAATAAGTTCATCTTATTCATACACTGCAAGTTTTGCTATTAGCGCTTCATTTGCTAATACTTCTAGTGTAGCTTATTCTGGAACTGGATCTTTTACAGGATCATTTATAGGGATTCATACAGGATCTTTATTTGGAACTTCATCTCAAGCTATTTCCAGTTCTTATGCTTATACAGCGTCTAGTGCAATAAATTCATCAGCCTCCTTAATAGCTATATCAAGTTCTTACGCTTATACAGCTAGCTCAGCAATAGTTGCGTCTGCTTCATTGATAGCAACATCTGCTTCTTACGCATTCACTGCAAGTTCTGCTATCTTGGCTTCTTCATCTTTAATAGCTGTGAGTTCAAGCTATGCTCAAACCGCTTCATTTGCAAATAACTTCACAGCTTCAAATATAGTTGTTACTGGTACTCTTATAGCTCAAACTTTAATAGTTCAAACTGTATCTGCATCACAGGAATATAGTAGTGGATCTAATATATTTGGTAATTCACTAACAAATACGCAAGTCATGACTGGTAGTGTTAGCATTACTGGATCTTTAACTGTTAATGGATCTACAGCAATACTTACAAATCAAACTGGATCGATGAATGTGTTAAGTTCTTCTTATGCATTCACTGCAAGTTCTGCAATAAGTTCTTCGTATTCTTATACTGCATCTAGCGCGATATCTAGTTCGTACGCATTTACAGCAAGTTCTACGATAAGTTCTTCATATTCATACACAGCTTCTAGTGCAATAAACGCTTCGGCTTCTTTAATTTCAATAAGCTCTTCGTATGCACAAACATCTTCTTATGGAATTTCTTCTATAAGTTCATCTTATGCTCAAACTTCTTCTTACGCGAATGCAACAGCTACTAATCCTTATACAATTGGAGGTAACGCAATATATTACTCTACTGTTAACACATCTATAGTTGGAGCAAACAATATGTTTACTTTGGCAACTGGATCATTTACATCAGGATTTTTTAAATACACTGTTTATACTGGATCTAACGCTAGAGCTGGAGAAGTATTTGCATCTTGGATAAATGGAGCTATTCAATACACGGATTTTTCTACTCCCGATAATGGCTTAACTACACAAGTAACAATGTCAGTAGCGATAGTTACTTCTCAATTACAATTTAATGTACAGACAAATACCTCAGGATGGACAATTAAATCACAAGCAACTTTAATGTAAAAATATGTGGCAAGTACAAATGCAATTTATTCCTGGAAATAATATGATATGGGTAGCTCAATTAACTCCCAGTGATCTGATTTATAATTATGATAATGAAATAGACGCTCAAAATCAAGCAAATCTATTACAATCTCAAGATATTACAGGAAGACAGTATAGAGTAATTCAAATATCATAATATTTATTGGTGTAAACCCACGCTTTAGGGACAGTGAACTAGAGCACAACATAAATGGCAAATGAATTTATAGGACGTAATGGTATCATTGCGCTTAATAACTCACAAATAACAGGTTCTCTTAGCGTATCTAATGGTATAACAGGATCTTTATTTGGAACTGCATCACAAGCTATTACTGCTTCATTAGCATTAACTGCGAGTTATTTATTAGGATCAATAACATCTGCATCATATGCATACACCGCGTCATCTGCAACAAATGCATTCAATGCTGTTACAGCTTCTTACGCATTAGCTGGAGGTAGTGGAGCAAATCCGTTTCCTTATACTGGAAATGCAGTAATTACTGGAAGTTTAACAGTGTATACAGGAAGTCTTGTATTATTATCTTCTAAATCTGGAATATTATTCAATCAGACTCTATCTCAGTCATCAACTCCTGCCTCTTCATCAGTTATTTATGGAGTGAATATAACACCTACTTTTGTAAATAGTACAGGTTCTCAAACTCAAACTGCTTTAAGAGTTCAAGCTACATTTACTGGATCTTTTACTGGATCTGCAACAACAAATAGGATAGTTGATTTTGGAGCAACTTCAGTAGGATCACAATTTACAGTTACAGATCAAACATCAGGATCTATTTATATGGTAAATGATGTATCTGGTTTACCTATAATAGAAGCAAAATCAGATTGGACTGTTAACTTATATAACTATCCAAATATAGTATTACAAAAGACAGGAAGTTTAATAAATATAAGTGGATCTTTAATTGTTACAGGTAGTATTACAGGGTCATTACTAGGTACGTCCTCTTATGCAGTTCAAGCTTTAACAGCTTCTTATGCATTAACTTCTTCCTTTGCAGTAGCTTTTACAGCATCAACCTTAGTAGCAACTTCTTACGTAGGAAGTGGTACACCAACATTAGTAACAGGATCAGGATTAGGAACAGGAGCATCAGGTTCAATAAGAGGATCTAACAATGGGGGTATTATAACATTTGTAGTAGGATCATCACCCGTAGCAAATGCTGGTTTAGCTGTAGTAACTTACACATCAGCATTTCCAAACGGATCATCAATAGTATTATTTCCTGCAAACGCATCTGGTTCAACAATGCCTACATCTAGTATATTCGTTTCTGGAAGTACAACAAACTTTACAGTATCATCTAGTACAGTAGCATTACGTGCTTCTGTAACAGCAAGCTGGAATTATATAGTAATGGGATTTTAAAAATAATAGTTTTATGTCAGTTTATAAAAATACACCACCAATAGTAACAAATGGATTAGTAATTTACTACGATCCTGCTAATAGTCAAAGTATTGTATCTGGAAGTAGTCTATTAACTGATATATCATATACCGATAAAATATCAGGATCATTATCAGCAGCTGCTGCTTATGGAACAGTATCTGCATCCTATAATTCTTTATATGGCGGAACCTTGCAATTTGACGGAACAAGTAGTTATGTAAATTTAGATAACTCAACAGCAATTCTTTTTCCTTCACAAAGCGCTAAATCGATGTTTGCATGGATTAATCCTACTAATGCAGATAGCACGGGTATTGGTGATACGAGGATAATATATTTATCTCCAAGTGGAAATAGTAATAACTTAACTTTAACTATATCAAGCACATATCCTTCTAGTTCTGCTAATAGCACGTATGTAATTGGTGGTACTCCTGATAATAATGGTCACTACGGCTATACTACTACAGCCTTTCCATTAAATCAATGGGCTTATGTAGGATGGACCTTTGATGGAACAAATTGGATGAGTTATTATAATAATACACCTTATTCATCCAGTAATACTGCATCACCAATTACATCCTTTGTATTTTCAGTAACAGGATTTTTTCTAGGTTCTAGAATTAATAATTCATCTACTTTTTTTCCTGGATTAATGGGGCCAATTCAAATGTATAATCGGGGATTATCTCAAGCGGAAGTAACACTAAACTACAACGCACATAAATCACGCTTTAATTTAACATAATGGGAGTAAAAACACAAAATTCATATTATGTTTCACCACCAATTGTAACAAATGGACTAGTAATTTACTACGATCCTGCTAATTCACTCAGCGCAAAATCAGGAAGTAGTATAGTAAACGACATAGGAGGTTTAAACAATATGCCTCAAACCATGTCTGTGTTAACTACTTATGGAGGTAATACATCTGCATCTTTTAACCCTTCTTATGGAGGAGTTTTGCAATTTGATGGTACAGGAAGTTATACTAGATGTCCTATAATAACTCCCAATTTATCTTCAAGCATGCAAAATGGCAACGCTAAGTCGATATTTGCTTGGGTAAATGCTAAACTTTCATATAGTCAGTCTTTATATGATACTAGATTGGTTAATTACAACGATCCTGATGGAGTGGATTGGTGTAACCTTCTTTATACTGGAGATTATGCTGCTTCTACAAGTTTTTTTCAATTTGGAGGAACTTGTAATGCTAACACAAACTGGGGATTTACTGGAGGTCCTTTATACGCTAGTACAGCTGGAACCTATCTTACCAATGGAGTTCCATGTAATCAATGGGTTTATATAGGATGGACTTATGATACATTAGTAACTTTTCAATGCTATTATAATGGAGTGCCTATAGCGCATGGTCAACAACCTGGCCACCTTACTCCATCAAACTCAGGAGATACAGGACTATTATTAGGAGCTAAAACAGACACTACATCAGCAAATACTTTATTTTTTCCTGGTCTAATGGGACCTGTTCAAATATATAACAGAGCACTATCTCAAACAGAAGTAGTACAAAATTATAATGCACAAAAATCGAGATTTGGATTAATTTAAATACCTATAAGATATTTATTAAAGTATAGATATTTATAGATATATTAAACTGTTATGAGTAAAATATTTATTTCTATAGCGAGCTACAGAGATCCTGAATTATTACCTACAATAAAGGACTGCATAGCAAACGCTAAATATCCTGAAAATTTAATATTCGCCATTGGTTGGCAACATTCATCTGAAGACGAATGGGATACTTTAAAAGAATTTAAAGATGATCCTAGATTTAGAATTACAGACATTAATTACGAAGATTCCGAAGGAGTTTGTTGGGCAAGAAATTTAATACAGCAAGACTATAAAGGAGAGGATTATTATTTTCAATTAGATTCCCATCACAGATTTATTAAACACTGGGATACGGAATTAATTGATATGATCCACTATCTTCAGTGTAAAGGTCATTACAAACCAATTCTATCAACCTATTTACCATCATATTTTCCAGATAAAGATCCTGAAGATAGAATTCAAGATGTGTGGATGCTTAACATAGATAGATTTATGCCACAGGGCGCTGTTTTTTTAAGACCTCAAGGTTTGGATGGTTGGAGAGATTTAAAAGAGCCTGTTTTATCTAGATTTTTGTCTGCGCATTTTATATTCACGATTGGAAAATTTGTAGAAGAAGTTCCTTACGACCCTAACTTTTATTTTCACGGAGAAGAAACTTCTTTAGCTGCTAGAGCATACACTTATGGATACGATTTATTCAATCCGCATAAAGTTTACGCTTGGCATGAATACACACGCGAAGGAAAGAAAAAACATTGGGATGACAATTCAGAATGGGCAGAAAAAGACAATAAATCTTATAGTCGTTTTAGAAAATTATTTGAAATGGATCCTGGATGTGGTCCATGTACTAGAAAGACTTTACAACCTTACGTATTTGGTCCTAATAGAACTTTAGAGGATTACGAAAAATACGCAGGTCTAAAATTTAAAACAAGACAGATCCACAAGCACACACTAACTCACAAACCACCTCCAACTATTGGAGATTATGAAGAAGGTTTGTGCAGTAAACAAAAAATTTGTATAGACGTTTATAAAGGAAGTTTAACAGAAACTGATTATAATACATTTGCAGTCGCAACATTGGACGAAAATGGAAACGATCTATACAGGCAAGATTGTGATAAAGATGAAATTAAAAGATTGATGGAAGAAATTCCTGAGGATCAATTTATACACATTTGGAGGGATTATGAAGATACAAAAGCTCCACACAGTTGGAGAGTTTGGCCGCACAGTGAATCAAAAGGATGGATGGACGTAATACAACAAGTTATAACCTATGAATAAATTAGAAACAATACTAGTTCATCTTCCATCGTATCGCGATCCAGAGTTAATTCCAACTATAGAAGATGCATTAATAAAAGCAAAATATCCAGAAAGAATACATTTTGGAATATGTAGACAATATCATCCTGAAGATGGATTTGATGACACATCAAGATTCGAAGACGACGAAAGATTTCACATTATGGAAGTTTTGTATACAGAAGCCAAAGGTTTACCATGGGCAAGGGCTCAAATAAATGAAAATTTATTAACAGACCAAGATTATATTTTACAGTTAGATTCTCATCACAGATTTGCAGAAGATTGGGATGAAACCTTAATCGATATGCATAATTCATTAGAAGCTGATGGATACAAACCAATTCTAGCGGCTTATTTACCTCTGTACACTCCATTTGACGATCCAGATGGACGCGCCACAGTACCCTGGCAGCAACAATTCGCATGCTTCTACCCGCATGGTACAATATTCATTAGACCAGCTTTATTGGAAGGTTGGGAAACTATGACAAAGCCACCGATGAGCAGATTTTTATCTGGACACTTCTGTTTTGCAAGATCAGAATGGGCAAGGGAAATAAGACACGACCCTGACATTTATTTTAGTGGAGAAGAGATTAATTTAACTGTTAGATCTTATACTCATGGATACGACTTTTTTCATCCACATAAAATGATAATTTGGCATTCAACAATGAGGGAAGAAAGATCAGGTATTTTAAAATGGGATGATGACTCAAAAAATAATATAGATTTTAATAGAAAGCAGGACTATGCAAGAAAAAAAATTAGATGTTTATTTAGAGTCGAAGAAGACCCAGAAATTGATTTGACTGGTTATGATCTTGGAACTGTAAGAACTTTACGGGATTACGAAAAATACGCAGGAGTTAATTTTAAAACTAAAGCGGTTCAAAAATACACTGTAGATAATAAGTACCCACCCAATCCACTAATACAAAATGATGAATTATGGGAAGCGTCTTTCATGGAATCTTTTTATCATTTAGTTAATATAGATAAAAGTTCATTCGCAAGAAATGACTATAAATTTGTTTTAGTCGCTTTTGATGACGAAAATGGAAATTCTTTAAGCACAAGATTTATAGACGATGGAAGATTAAATTATTTTAATCAAGGAAATAACATTCATTACGAAGAATTTTTCTTGACTCATAAAATTCCATCTAGAGTTGTTTATTGGGCTTATAATGAAGAAATAGGTTGGTGTGAAAGAATAGAAAAAATTTTATAATTTATGGTAACAATAGGAGACGTTAAAATATCAGATATAGGATTTTTTATCAATTTAGATAGAAGAGAAGATAGAAAAGAAAAATTATTAGCTAATTTAAAAGAATACGACATAAAAAATGTAGAAAGATTTTCTGCAAGATCTGATACAGATACTCCTCAACTTAATTTAATCAACACTACTTTTGATATATATGAAAATTTTTTAAGCACAGATAACGAAACTCTTTTAATACTTGAAGATGATTGCATGTTTTTACCTGAATTAAAAGATAATACTGCTAAAATATTTGATGATATATATTCCGTAGATTGGGATTTATTTTGGTTAGGGTGTGTTAATAGAAAACCACCCGTATTTTATAAAAATAATTGTTATCAAGTATCTTCTCCTAGTTATGCACAATCTTATATTATAAAAAGAAAAATGGCAAAAGATATATTAGATAATTTTAAACATGATTGGAATAGTTTAAATCCTGATGAACTTTTATGTCTTTTTGCTTACGGATATGATATAGCAAAAGATCCTTTTGGAAATGAATTTTACGAAAAAGATCAGCCGTTAGATTTTTTTAAAACTGAATATAAATGTTTATGTTACAATACGTGTTTTACAACTCAATATAATTCTTATTCTGATCTTTGGCTTCATGAAACTAATTTAGAAGATTGGATACCTATGCATCATCCAAAATCTAAAGTATGGTAAAATTATTGACAATAACGTGGTCTTATGAAAATTCTTATAATATAGAAAATACTTTTTTATATAGATCTTTTATAAAACAAAATGATAAAGAGCATTTTTTACATATACATTATAATAGAAATGAATATTTAGAGTTAGAACAAGAATTTAAATTAAGATTTGATTATCAATACGAATATATTCTGTATAAACTTTTTTTAACAAAAGAAAAAATTAAATTTTTTGATACAGATTGTTTTATAGTTGCAGATGCGAATGATGTCGTTTGCTTAGGAAATGTACAATCATTAGAAATTCCAGATAGCGTATTAGTATCTTCAGAAATTAATAGATATCCATCGAGTATGGGAGATTGGGGAGGACTAGAGTATTCTTCAGAAGAAATAAAAAATCTTCATTTTTTAAATTCAGGACTTTTTATAACTAGTAAAAAAAATTATATAGATTTTTTAGATAGTTTAATTAATAATGTTCTTTCTAAAAATTTAAAATCTTTTGGTGGAGATCAGGGAATTTTTATTTTTCATTATTTAAGTAAAAATTTACCACAGATAGTTTTAGAT
>Ga0208500_1000040_pt1 | contig 35734 bp, 24 predicted proteins | sample CryBogCBE17Sep08_FD_184568 | JGI IMG/M metagenome (GOLD analysis project Ga0208500, IMG submission 184568) | Freshwater microbial communities from Crystal Bog, Wisconsin, USA - CBE17Sep08 (SPAdes) | ecosystem: Environmental > Aquatic > Freshwater > Lake | place: Crystal Bog, Wisconsin, USA...
GGTGGAGAAACCTGATGAGGTGATTCCATAGAGAGAGGATACGTTGGACGCGGTGTTGCTCGTGAAAAGGCCAAGGGTGGAGAAACCTGAAGAGGTGATCCCATAGAGAGAGGATACGTTGGACGCGGTATTGCTTGTAAAAAGCCCGAGAGTAGAGAAACCACTTGATACAATTCCGTGCAGAGAAGAGACATTGGATGCAGTATTGCTCGTGAAAAGGCCGAGGGTGGAAAAGCCTGAAGAGGTGATTCCATAGAGGGAGGAGACGTTAGAAGCAGTATTGCTCGTGAAAAGGCCGAGAGTAGAGAAACCACTTGATACAATTCCGTGAAGGGAGGATACATTGGAAGCGGTATTGCTGGTGAAAAGGCCGAGTGTGGAAAGGCCCGTCGAGTAGAGGCCCGCGGCAGGACCTCTCCACTGATTGAGTTCAAGTGTATCCGCATAGATTGTTCCAGTGCTCATATTGGAATTGTAAATACGTGTGAGAGGCACGTTATCAGGGCCTGTTTCAGACACCTGGAATTCACTTGTAATGTTTGTGAGATGACTTCCATACAGATTCAGAGGCTGAAGAACAGCTCCAGGAAACTGACTGCGAATGATGGAATTACCAGTTCCGTCTACGCCGAAAAGGATCTGGTTATTCGGACCCGACTGCCACTGCGCATAGATAGGACCTGTGACAGAATTGGCTGCGAACATGGGATTTGGCGCTGCACCAGTGTAGACAGAAGAGAGTGTATTTGAAAAAGTGATGTTATTAGCATATAAATTCAATGTGCTTACGCCTCTTTGAATATCAATAGGATTAATGACACCTGATGCGAAGGAGGAGATATAGCCGATTGTTCCAAGGCCCACCACTGTGCTTACTAGACTTCCTTGGTTAATCGGGTTATCTGTGATAGCACTAATGTAACCATATGTTCCCAGGCCAGCTAACGTGCTTTGAAGTGAGAGGCTCGAAATCGCATTTAGATTGTAGAGTTGTGAGCCATCGCCAGCAATTGAACTCATCACGAGTTGGAGAATATTGCCCGTGAAGGACTGAAGCTGTGTTGTAGATATAAGAGATGAAGTTATTTTAGAATAGGTGGTTGTAGGATCACCGACAAGAATCGCATTTTGCGTGACAAGATTTTGCGCTGCAAATGTTTTTGTTGTAAGTTGATCAGATACATTTAGACTTGATACAACTACCTGTGCGACTTTGATTGTATTGCTTGTCATATAGATATCTGCGCCAAAACCGATGTTGCCCAGTGTGCTGAGGTTGGACAGAGTTGTCTGGCCTGGGACAGTCAGAGAACTTGCGAACAGGGAGGATGTCTGAATTGCATTCGTGGCCTGAGCAGTGCTCGTGGCGATATTTGGGCCCACGAGACTATTCTGGAGATACACAGTTCCAACAAAGGCAGCTGTGCCTGTTGTTGAAACACTCGAGAGGGCGGTAGTGCCATAGACATTGAGTGAGCTGGTGGTAGTAGAGGTGGCTCCAATCGTGCTCGCACCCACATACTTGGAAAAGGTGGAAGAGTTGAAAAGGGTATTCTGCGTCATGTAGATATCGGCACCAAATCCGACCCTGGGGCCGAATGTGCTCAGGTTGTGTAATTCAGTATTGGAAAGAGCCGTGAGCGTATCTACCAGTAAAGTGGCCGCGCTGACAGAACTAATGAAGGCTGTATTGTTCGTCATGTAGAGATCACCGCCGAATCCGACTAGACCCGAGGTGCTCAGGCTGGAAAGATAGGATGGGCCGCCGACTGTGAGACTGCTGCCCGCATAGACAGTGCCGAGAGTGGAGAGGGATCCATACATGAAGGTGCTACCACCCACATTCATGCTGCTCACCACATTCAGCGACTGACCTACAACAATATCAAGGCCGGTTGACAACGTGCTGACAACGGAGACGTTGCCTGCAAAGTTTGCATTTCCTTTTGTGGCAAAACGCGTGGCTGCGTATCCAACATAGAGATTCCCCCCATTTGTAACGTCATTTTTCGCAACAACGTTCTCAACATTGAGCGAGCTAACCTGCATGACCGTTGTGGAAAAGACAGTCTGGGCCTGAATACTGCTGACGATCATGAAGCCGGCCGTTACTCCGAGCACATTGGCAACTGTGGTCGGTGCAGGAAAGGCGAATGTGTTTTGGAGAATCCATGTGGTCGGATCGCGATTTGCCACTGTAACAAAGGCATAGGGCTGCGTTAGAGTATAGGAGCTGACACCGTCAAGGAACTGGGTTCCTGTGATTGTGCTTACCACAATGCGCCTTGCAGCACTCAGATTGCCTGTCGTATCGCGAATGCTTACGATACGTCCGGGAAGAGTTGTAGTTGATAGTAGAACGACGATATCATTATTATCGACAAGTGATTGTGTATTCAACAACACAACGGATGTGTTGGAATCCACTGTTACCTGTTGAACCACAGATGTCGGCATACTCTAATGAAGAGAGAAGATAAGGTTTATTTTATTGGCGACGCAATGCTGCTTAAAAGTAGTCTTCAACGTTAGAAGAGATGAGCAAGAACCCACAGATAAATGCTAGTAATTATATTTTGAATATTGTTGAGCTCCAAAATGTAATTACCAGTGTTACAGGTCAGTCTGCGACCGATGCGTTGGCGTCGCAAGTGGCACAGATCCAGCAAATGGTGAATTTTGAACAGAAACGAATTAATGCAAATACAATTGCTTCCTTTGGCGGCAGCAATTCTATAACTGTCTTAAATAATCTGAATCTATCCAATTCTGGAATCTATTCTAACGATATTCCTATCGGCAGTGTATCCACAACAGTAACAGGAGGAGTGGCTGCGCCTGGAAAGAATGTTGTCTGCCTGGATACCGCAGGAACGAGCGCCTGGGGATTCATAAGTTCCATGTCAACCGCAGACTCTATCCGTTTTAATGGGACAGGTGGTGAAATCGCCAGGTTTACAAACACGGGTAATCTAGGCATCGGCACTACAACGCCTTCACACGCCGTGGATGTTGTTGGAGAGGGGTATTTTACTGGAAATGTGACGGCGGCCAACTTCCTAACTCTTTCAGATGCGCAATTCAAGACAAATATTCGCCCTATTGAAGGTGCCTCTGCCATTATAAGTTCACTGAACGGGGTTCGATTTCAGTGGAAGGAGGGAGGGAGTCGTGATTCTGGATTTATTGCACAGAATGTGCAGGAAGCCTTCCCAGACGCTGTATATGGAAGCAATATACTCCACGTGAGTTATCACAAGATCATTCCTATTCTGGTGGAGGCTGTCAAGGAGCTTCAGGAACGGGTTCGGGTCTTAGAACTCAATGTGCGGCCAGTCTAAGACTAGGCTAACCCTTTATACTATAGAATGGTCTACAGTGCTACAACAGACCCTCATGGAGAACAACTTCCGGGTATGACGCGCCTTGGTGCTGAACCGGCGGCCAACGTTAAGCCTGTGGCCGCCCTAACGCGCATCCCTCCTCCGCTCCATCGCAAAGTTGTTCTTCTTGCAACAGCCAATATTACGGATAGCACGATCTTTGCCAATGGCCTCTTTCAGAACATTGTCCTGTTCTACAGAATGTTCGAGTCCATGGCGTGGACGCCTATCTTGCTCGTGAATGAGAAGCCGAAGAATCTGGAGAAGGTGCCTGAGCAGATTCGCACATGCCGCATGGTCTGCGCGGATGAAATTCTACAGCAGCCTATTCCTGTCTACGGCTATATTGAGATCGGCATGAGCATTGACCCTGGTGTTCGCAAGTTTCTGAAGATGATTGGCAGCAAGATCTGCAAGTTATATCTGGGTAATATCTTGAATATTGACATTGAGACACCCATTTTCTATCCCGAGATGAATTTCTCTCACCACGTGGTTGGAGAGGTGGACAGAGTCTGGGTCTCTCCCCACTATGCCCAGCATGATCAATACGCCTGTTCTCTAAATCATGTTCCACTAAGACCGGCAGAGTCACAGGTGGGTCCGTATGTCTGGGATCCGACGTTTCTTCTGGATGAAGGGCGTCGTTATCTGCAGTGGCGGCCGACGGGGCCAGATGAAAAGGAGCTGATCGTGATTACGGAGCCCAATATTTCATTCCAGAAGAGCTCAGTCATTCCTCTTCTCATGATTGATCGCTGGTATCGGAAGAACAAGGGGTGGAACGGGCGCGTGGTGGTTGTGAATGGGCCGCGCATTATGCAGATTCCGCACTTCAAGAAGAATGTGTATGAGACTCTGGACATTGTGAAGGACGGCAAAGTGGAGATGGCGGATCGCAAGGATATTATTACTACGCTAAAGGCGTATCCGAATGCGACTTTTGTCTGTCATCAGTTCAATAACGAGTTTAACTACATGGTTATGGAGCTGATGTGGCTGGGCTTTCCTGTTCTTCATAATGCAAAGAGCTGGGAGCAGTATGGATATTACTATCCTGGATCCGATCTGGACGCAGGCGGTTCTATCTTATCTGAGGTGAAGGGGCACGGAGGAAAGCTCGAAGTCTACAAGGCCCATGCGCGAGCCCTGGCGTGGAGACACTCTCCTTACAATCCCGATGTTCAGAAGGCATGGGAGCTTCTACTTGCGTGAGCGTGTCTTTCTACCCTTTTTCTTGTTAACCTTGCGTGTACCGCCCTGTGCTGCAATAGCCATAGGCGACTTCTTTATTTTAACGGGTGATGGGGTAAAGATAGCCTCCTGTATTTTTCCAAATGCATTATTTACAGAAGCAATTGACATGGCCTCTCTGTAAAAATAGTTGGATTCGAACTTATACAGCTCATTTTTTGGGTCCTGCTCTATTAGCATTTCATAATGCCCTAAGAGTTCAAGACGTTCCAGTAAATACTCCTTATGATCCTTTTTCTGGTAGGTAGCCATACTCTCTATGTTATAATATGCTGAATAGAAGTCCATCGCAGCCTGGAGGGCAAGAGGAGTTACGTCTGGCTTGGGAAGATCAAGGTGTTCAAAGAAATTACTGACAGACTCACCCTTTATCATTTGAGGATACTCCTCCAAAAACACTTGAGCATATGAGAGAAGTTCTCTTGTTTTCTCAAGTAGTTCATCGGCATTTTTGAGCTCAGCATGAAGCACAAACTCACTGTCCTTCATGAATTCATAGTCACCTTCTTCTACTAGATATTGGTTGCAGATGGAGTCTTCTATTGAAGCGCCGAAACCAAGCCTCATATAGTAACCATATGTGAACAATTCCTGATGCATTTCTCTAGCATAGCAGAAAAGGAATCCTGGCTTATCCATATTACCAGGATAGTCAAGGATTGGGTGACGAGCACCGCCTTCTGCAGAATACTCTAATTTCTTTCTTGAGTTACGTGGAGGACTGACAAATCCATTTCCTAGAGGCTTTGCAGGAGATTTTCGTGCAGAAAAGATTCCCACTTTAGTCTCTACACGACCCATACCTAAGAAATCTCCAAAAAGGCTTATTGTGCTAGCCGCCTCAACCATTTTATTAGCGGCCTCTTCAGCATAATAAAAGAGGAACTCGCGATCACTCTTATATGCTTCTGTCTGTATAAGGCATCCCTCTGCTTCTTGAAGGAGCCTTATATACTTAGTTAATGTATTAATCGCTTGCTGTGTATCCCCTGTGGCTAGTATAACTTTTCTAACAATCTCATTTCCAGGATCTCTACCATATTGTAAATTGTCTAGTATAGTTTCTGTTTTAGTTATTATTGATAAACGGGTTGGATCTGCAGGTCTACTTAATGAACAAGCTGGTCTTGGTAGCGCTGATTCGATAACACGGCCAGCAGCGAGTATTCCATTATATAGAGGTTGAATAGCACCAGGCCCTCTATCAAAAATACGTGCTACTCCTTCAGTTATACCTAGCGCAGCTCCAATTGCATTTAGAACTTGTCTTTGGCGCGGCACGATTAAAGCGGATAACTGAAGAAATAGTTCGGGTCTGAAGATGCGGCCTGTTACTAGAATGGTAAGTATAACAGCAAGAAGAATCAATATTGTTCTATCAAATGTCATTAAAGGAGCGCCACCCCTTTGAAAAGCAGGATTAGGATATACATTTTTGGAAAAAGATATGGGTGTAAAAAGGGCTGCTCTAAAGGGTCTTGATTTATCTTTAGGAAATAGGTATGTTACATTAATAAGTAAACCAAATCCATTTTTTGTTTTCTTAAAGGGGGGTTGAAATTTAGACTTGGCCGCTAGTTCGGTTATTACAGCTAAATCGGTAATTATATTAAATTTAACCATTAAATCAGCATTTATATTTTTTAGTTCCTCAATATATTTTACTAAAAAGGCTTTTGCATTTGCTACTGAGTCAGATTTCCATTGATCTGTTTCGCCTACCCATTTTCCATCGATCACATCTGTATTTAATGCATCTTCCATTAATTCAATCATGGCAATATTATTAGTATTTACTTCATTTTTAATCATTGTAATCGTCTGCTGTTGCATGAATACCTTTGTAGTATTATCTTCTATATTCGGTAAATAATAGGTAGCATTCTTAGCTTTTGATTCTTTAAAAATACATCCTATTCCATTAATAATACATCTATAGAGAACAACTGAATCAGAAGTGCAGACAATAGTATTTGCAGATGTAAATTTCTTATTATCATTTGAAATTAGAGCATTGACCCATAAAACCTGTAGAAGATCTCCAAGCTCCTTAACTAGAATATAGAGTTGAACTTCAGACAAATTAGGACTCTTGGCACTTAATAGTTCAAAAATTTTTTGATTCTTATGAGGATTTCCACTTGTATAGTCTGTTTCCTGTTCTTTGTGAGTTTCCTTATTAAATTCAAGTTGGAGAGGTCCTCTATTCATTAAAGGAATTGTTACTCTCCAGTTCTCACCTGCATCTTCACATGTAATAGGTCCACCAATACATCCATCGAGTGCAGCATTATCTAATACAACCTTATCCAACCTATAGTTCATGACTTCTTCAAAAGTTTCTCCTTCATCAAGATTACCTTCATTATGTTTACGACTACAGGGATCAATGAGGGAAGCAGGTGTGATGATATAATTAGGATTTGTTGTGCATTTTCCACCATAGTTATCCTGGATAATATTATAGCCTTGAGGTAAAGGATAATATCCAGTAGGAGAGCCTCCGTTAATTAATACCTGTATCATGTCTCGTTGATCATCAAAATAATATTTATAAACAGTGCGGATTCGGTTAGATAATTTATCTTTATCATCGCCGACTGCCTTGTATTTATTAACACCGTTCTCTTTTAAGAATTTATCAGTTGTTTTAATTTCTCCTGTTCCAAATAAGTTATAAATAGCTTTTTGTATTTGATCATGGTGACGATCATTAGAAAGGGATTTACTAGAATCTGTTGATGCAACTGCTAAATCCTTGGGAGGATCGACAAGATTAAGAAATCTATTTAAACTAACAATATCAGCCATCTATTAAAGAATAGTAAATAAATAGCCGTAACGTCGTGACTTAATTCTAAGAAAGCTTCAGCTTTCTTAGAATTAATGTCAAACGACTAATAATCCGTCATAACTTTAATATTAGAAAGCTCAAAGAGCTTTCTAATATTAAAGTTTAGACGGTAAGCACGACGTGATTAGTCGTATGACATATTAGTTAAGAAAGCTGAAGCTTTCTTAACTAGTAGTCACGACGTCAAGTAAAATTGAAAAGGGGACTGGTTTGCCCCTCCAGTATACAAAATGTCAACCCTCCGCGTCCGCCAGATTATCGAGGGCATGGATGCAGTGAGCCGCGCTAACCTTAAGAAGCTTCTTCCTCCAAAGCTGAAGATGCCTGACGCTGAGACCCAGCGCTACCCCAACGCCCTGCTAGGATGCTTTCCTGAACCCTATTCGTATCTTGGCATTCTTGCAGAGCATCTTCTTCGTCTTCCTTCATCTTCTATTACTGTGGATACACTGATTGCAACAGCAAAGAGTGTGTGCACAGAGTTTGGTGTAGAGCAAGAGGCAAAGGTTCGCAAGTCTAAGACGACTGAACCCTTTATCGAGTGTCTGGTCGCAACACGCAAGGAGGTGGAGAAGGTTCTTGTTACCACTCAGCCTCTGGAGTTCGAGCCAACCATCACGAGCGGTTCTGTAGAGGGCCATCCTGACATGAAGAACACGTCACAGATCTTTGAGATCAAGCTGACAGGCATGATGAAGGCAAACTGGACCGCGTTCCTTCTTCAGGTCTTCTCATATGGCGCAATTGCTACAGCGACGACCGATCTCTATCTCGTTCTCCCTCTTCAAAAGACGGTATGGCACGTAGACATTCGCGGTTGGAAGAAGCGCAAGGAGTTTCTGGAGGCTTTGACGAGCTGGTCCACCAAGCAGCAGACAACGGGTGTGGAGACGGCCCTAATGGCTATGGCTCTCTGTGCCGAGCACCGCATCGGATGCCACGTAGGAAAGCAGAAGGTTCTTGCGACGACACTGGCCGGACTCGGTGACTACTCGCGCCCCTACCAGCTATTTCTTGGAGGGCCGCAGAACTCCAAGTTGACCATTGCCGACGATGATCTTGCCGCGAGCCTCGGCCTTGTAACAAAGACACGGGCAAAGATCTATGTCCACAGCCAGTATATCATTAATCTGTGCTCGCCAACCGATACGTGGCACACCGATCTTCTGATTAAGAATCTGCAGTATACGCGCGCCTTTGGTGGCATGGGTGTCGTGGTTCACGTTGGAAAGTCGACGACACAGGCAGTGCCTGAGGCTTTGGAGAAGATGCGGGCGGCCATTCGTCTGGCTATGGAGCACGCGACAACGAACTGCCCTCTTCTTCTTGAGACGCCGGCTGGACAGGGCACAGAGACGCTGAAGGATATGACCGAATTCTTGAACTTCGTGGAGTCCTTCAATGATCAGCGGCTCCGTGTCTGCCTGGATACGTGCCATGTCTTCGCCTGTGGCCACAAGCCTCTTGAGTATATCGGCGCAGCACTGGCTCGTCCTTCTCTTCTGAAGCTCATCCATTTTAATGATTCTCTGGGCGGCTGCGGATCGTGTGTGGATCGCCACGCCTCCATTGGAGCTGGCAATATTGGCATGGAGGGGATGCGCGCAATTGCGGAGACGTGCACGGCTGCAGGGCTTCCGATGATTATTGAATAAGGGTTTTACACCAATCAGCAACTTCTTCTCGGCTTACAAATACTTGATACGAAGAATATGCAACAGGATTCAATACGATGAGTGGTATATGATGCCAAAAACTATTTTTTACTGCATATCCTAAGGCAGCACCAAACACAACTGCACGGACGCTAGCCGTTGAATAGGATTGAATAAAGTTCTGTATGATTGGGGCGGACATTACTACTTTTTAAAATAATAAAAATGCGCTTAAAAGCATGTATACGTTTCTTTAAAGTGAAAAGATGCGCATAGCTGTTGTAGGTAAATGCCAATTTTCCATGTTTAGTGGAAGCCAGGCAAATGCTACTCTCGCAGTAGCCGAAGTTTTTAAACTCCAAGGCCATGAAGTCTCTATTGTTTCCGTGGGCGATGTGACCTGGTGGGACGACGTGAACTCTCTGAAGGAAGAGTGGCCTGTTGTCTTGTCTAGCCAGATTACGACGCCGTTTGATTTCAGCATTGAAGTTGGATATATGGTGGAGAGCCTGGAGGAGCGCAGAAAGATTGCAAATAAGACAGTTGTTCTTTTTCGCAAGCATGCCGCCATAGATGAAATAGAGCACTCCCTGTTTCCAACTTCAGACAGATTCAGGTGCTGGGAGGGGGTCTCCGAAGTCTGGGCCTCCGATGCTTTCTGCAATTCAGACGATGTTCAGATTCTGGAGACACTCTCTCGGCTTCCCGTCTTTCGTGTTCCCTATGTCTGGACACCCACAGCTGTTGAAAAGCATAAGGCAGAGATCAAGTCTCCCCTCTGGCTCCAGCTCACTCACACCTTCTTGGAGCAGGAGGAGAACAAGGGAAAGCAGCACCCTTGGTCTGTTCATGTTGCCGAGACAAATACGACAAGCACGAGCAGCTGCACTCTACCCACACTCATTTTGCGCGAGGCATATATGAGCAAGGCGCTTCCTGTAAGTAAGCTACAGGTTCACAATGGTGATCACGTGAATAAGAGCAAGTTTTTTCATGACAATGTGTGGCGGCATGCACGTGTTGATGACTTGAGTGGCACCTTTCTCGGTCGGCAGCGTGTAATTGACTGGTCATTTGAGCCGATGAGCTGTGTTATCACGCATCAGCGGTTTGTTCCTTTTCGCCCCATGCTTTTTGATCTGATGTGGATGGGAATTCCGTTTGTCCACAATTCGGAAACGGTGCGCGACTTTGGATTTGGTGTAGAACGGCTTTACTATAAGGATAATCGGATTACGGAGGGTGTAACTGCTTTAGCCAATATGAATGCCGATTTAATGGCGAGGCGAGGATATTTTAGTTTGGAGGGTCTCAATGGCCTTCGCAGAACTATCTTGGAGAAGGTCTCGCCATTCAGCACGTATATCCAGGCTGTTTGGAAGGAGCATCTGGGGCGCGTATTTGCGGAACAAGAAGCGTCGGCTCCTAGCGAAGCGTCGGCTACTTTAGCTACTGAAGTAGCGTCAGTAGCGTCAGTAGCGTCAGTAGCGTCAGTAGCATCAGAAAAGGAAGACAATGTTCTAACAATCGGCTTCTGCGACATGTGGGACAACTTCCAGCCCTCTTACAATTTCTTCACTCTTCTCCTTGAGACCGCGGTAGAAGGAAAGATGAAGATCAGAGGTGTCGGCCTCAGATCTGGTTCTACCGAGAAGCCTGATCTGATTGTGTTCGGTCCTTTCGGTCGCACATGGATGGAGTTTCCTCCAACCATACCCAAGGTCTACTTTACAGGAGAGAATACGCCGAAAATCCAGTATCCTGGCGTTGAACTGAATCTCTGCTATGCACACGAGGATATGACAAATGACAAGTATCTGCGTCTTCCTCTATGGATCCTAGAGATTGACTGGTTCGGCGCGGATCCTGAGCGCATCGTGAATCCCAAGCCGATTCCTCTGGACCGTTGCACGAAGGTGTTTCCTGAAGAGATGGCGCGCAAGAAGAAGTTCTGCTCTTTCATTGTCAGTAATCCGAGCAATCCTGTTCGCAACTCTGCCTACCAGTGGCTCAGCCAATACAAGTCCATTGACAGCGGCGGTGCCCTTTTCAATAACATGGGCGATATTCTTCGCGCTGGCACAGGTGGCGGTGGGGGTGAACTAAAGAAGCTGGAGTTCCTCAAGGACTACAAGTTCAGCATCACATACGAGAATACATCATCCCCTGGCTATGTCACAGAAAAGATACTGCACGCAAAGGCGGCTGGCTGTATTCCTATCTATTGGGGTGATCCCAAGATCAATCGCGACTTTAATACAAATGGATTTATCTGCGCACAGAACTTCAAGTCTCCTGCGGAACTCATTGAGGCCGTCAAGAAGGTGGACGAAGATGATGAACTCTGGAAGAAGATGTTCTCTGTTCCTGCGCTCGATGAATATAAGCTGGAGTGGACTCGTCGCACTTTGTCTGAATGCGCGCGGCGAATGCTCTGTCTTGCGACAAAGACAAATTACTCGGTGCCGAGATTTATTGGGGCGAAGGTATCAGCGCCATTAGCTTCGGTTTCCACACCATTAGCTTCGGCAATCACCACACCTTTCGTCGTCACCTTTACAACGCGCAGATATCTCCCCTCTCTCCAACTCTGGTTGAATGCGATGGATACTCAGCGCAAGGGGGTTCCTGATCTCAAGGGGCGTATCTATTTTGGAGAGGATGTTCCGCAGGAATCCATTAAGACTGTGATGTCCACCTATCCCTGGATTGAGTGTGCATCTATACCTAGTAAGGAGGTTCCTCCTCACTTTCCAGATATCTGGGAACCGCAACATTTCGCCTGGAAACTCTGGATCTACAAGACACTAGCAGACGATCCGCGCTTGAAGGGGTCTCTTATCTTTTATTCAGATGCCGGCTGCTTCATGTGTCGCTGGCCCACGACGTGGATACAGAAGGCGGCAGCTTCAGATATCTGCTTCCTAGAGGATCCTCGCCAGAAGAATGATCAGTGGTGCCATGATGTTTTCATGCGTGATCTTTCCGTTACGGAAAGTGAAGCAAAGGCGCAGCAGATTGTTGCAGGTATTCTAGTGTTTAGAGCTGGAGTGCCGCGTGTCTCTGCCCTATTTGACGAGGCATGGAAGCTTGGACAAAGAAAAGAGGTTATTGTTGGAGAGAAGTTCAGAGGATTTCTCCCTGATGGACGGCCCTGCGGTCACCGCCATGATCAGAGCATTCTCAGTATCTTGTCTATGCGCCACGGAGTTGCGCGCTTCCCCCTCGATGACGTCTATTGCGATGTATCTCTGCGTGAGACATTCAATACGGGGCGAGCCATTTACTGCCATCGCAACCAGTTCAAGATGAATAAGCCCTTTTCAAAGGGAATTGATGACTGCTACATTATTAACTTAGATAGACGTGCGGATCGCATGGAGAGGCTGTATACCACGACTCCTGATCTGAAGACAAGGGCGAAGCGTTTCTCGGCTATTGAAGGAAAGAAGCTACAGCTGACGCCGACAATGGCTGGCCTCTTCAAGCCGCATGATTTTATGTGGAAGAAGCCGATTATGGGATGCGCGCTGAGCCACTTGAGTGTCTGGTGGAAGCTTCTCATGGAGCATCAGGAGATTCAGACATTCTTGGTTTTAGAGGATGATGTGAAGCTGGATCCTAACTGGGAAGCTCGGTGGCTGGCTGCGGAGCCGCATCTGCCTGAGGACTGGGATGTCATCTATCTGGGTGGCATCCTCCCTCCCAATCGTGCTGGCTTTGAACAGATCAAGGAGCGTGTGAATGAGCATTTCAGCCGTGTGGCTCCCAACTCGGCCTTTGGTCAGAATCCTCCGAACCGCTATTTCCACTGGTGTGCTTACGCATATGTGCTTTCTAGAAGGGGTGCAAAGAAAATCATTGATGTAATGGCTTCAAGAGGAGGTTACTGGACGAGTGCGGACCACATGATCTGCAACCCTGTCAATGTGATGAACCTGTATTTTCTTGATCCTCTCGTGGCTGGATGCTATCAGGACGATGATCCTAGATACCAGCAGAGCGCCTTTAATGACTTTAATCGTGTAGATTCGTTTGATAGTGACTTGTGGAATAATGACGAGCGGTTCAGTGAAGAGGAGGTGAAGGCAGCCTTAACTGCGGCGCCCGCATCTATCAGTATTGATAGTGTTCTTGCTGAAGCGGCTGCTACGTCAGCCGCTTTAGCCTCTAAAGAGGCGTCACCCGCTCCATATCCGCATGCAATCAATGACGCCCCTACTAGGACTTTCAAGCACCGCGTTTATTGCCTACCTGAACACAACCTCGACTTCAGTCAGCTCTATGAAAAGGAGTGGCTCACAGAACTTCTCGGTAATCCCACTGGCATCCAGATTGAGCACGTCGATATTACAAAGAAGATGCCTCTGGATGAGACGCCCATTGTTATTGTCCAGAGACCATGGCTTAGCCACTACACAAATCTATTGCAGGGATGGTCTTTTCAAGGGATCCGTTTCTATGTCCTCCATCTCAGCGATGAGCATTGCACCGATCCTCTTTCCCTTTATAACCTACCTGGTTGTATCAAGGTGGTCCGCATGTATGAGAGGGCAGATATGACAGAGGAACAGAGAGCCAAATCGGTCATCATTCCTCTCGGATATCACTGGACAATGCGTGGCGGTGGCAACCCAATGCCTGTGGAGAGGACACCGCGTCTCCCATTCCGCAATTTCCGCTGGTCCTTTTTCGGAACAAATTGGCGGGGTCGCAAGGATGCACTCGCGCCCCTTATGCGCTTTGAGCCGAATCGCGCCAAGTTTCTTGATTCATGGAACGACCCTGCCATGATTAGTTACGATGAATATATCGGAACTCTGCTCGATACCGTTTTCGTCCCGTGTCCTGGTGGAAATAATTCGGAGACATATCGCTTTTATGAGGCGCTTGAGTGCGGATGCGTGCCGATTGTGGTTCGGGAACAAGGCGACGAGTTGTTTGTTAAGAAGATAACAAGCAATATGCCGATTCTACCTGTGCCCTCTTGGGCTGAAGCCGCGATGCTCATGCAGCAGCTGTATGGGGATAAGGATCTACTTGAGAAATACAGACTGAATATTCTGAATGGGTGGAGGGCGTGGAAGGGGCGCCTTGTGGGTGAAGTCAAGTCTGCATTTCAGATATAGGATATTGGCCTAGCTACGAATATCCATACATTTGGTGATAGTCATTGTTACAGTGGATGGATGCCAAGTGTGAAAGTTCACTGGCTAGGCCCAAAACTGTGTTACTCAATTGGTCGAGATGGTATAGATATTAAGAATTCAGGAGTTGTGGATAATGATATCGTTGTATTCTGCTTTGGTGAGATTGACTGTAGATGTCATATTCATAAGCATATAGGTAAAAAATCCTATAAAGAGATAATAGATGCTATAGTAGAAAAGTATTTCATTGCACTTAAGAAAAGCATTGAATCACTTACTCTAACAACCTATGTCTATAATGTTGTTCCTACAGTGCGCGCAAAAGATATAAAAGACAATCCTGAGTTTCCCTTATTAGGAAGCGATGAAGAACGAAAAGAGTATGTTATGTATTTTAATTATAGATTAAAAGAGAAATGTCATGAATATAGATTTACATTCTTTGACGTGTATAATAAATATACAGATAAGGATGGATTCTTAGATAAAGAGCTGAGCGATGGAAATGTTCATATACGAGATGGTCGTTTTATAGAGGAGTTTCTAAAAACATGAAAAGAAGCGACTCCATGTTCTTTTAGGGGGTGGCGCTGACGCGGCTAATGGCGCCGCCACCTTTGTCCACTGATCGAATGTATAGCGATCACCCATAGAGGTATTGCAACGAGAACAAAGAGGATAGAGGTTATCCACCGTTACAGGGCCACCTTTTGATTCAGGAATATTATGGCCACTTTGAAAATCAAAAACAGTTATTGTATTTGGACACCAAGATGTTAAACATTTATGTTCGAATACTTTGCCACAGCGCTTGATCCAGACAGCCTCGCGAATAGCGACAGGAATTTTCTGCTTTCTCGACGGCTTTACTCTTTTTATAGAGGGTATAGAGTCAAATAAGTTTCTCACGCTAGACCTGCGTGGCATGCTTAATTAAAGAGAAGATGTTTAAAGCCTTGCCCCGATTTACTGTAGAACCATGTCTGACGGGCCGAACTACCTCAAGCCCCTAGAGTCCCAGCTCGCGCTATCGAATATCGGCTTTGGCACCATGTTTACTGGTGCTAGCGCGGCTGCTCCTGCTCCTCTTGCAAAGGCAGAAACAACGGTCGCAAGCTCGGCCAAGATCCACTTTATGCTCGTCAGCACCCACCTCCAGCAGTTCACGGGCTATTCAAAGGTCTCCCACAATCTCGTCCTCGAGCTCTCGAAGCAGCCTTGGGTCCGCCTAGTGCACTATGGCTTTCAGAAGAATCCGCAGTCCCCCCCCAACTACCGCGGCTACCCCTCAAATGTGGATGTGATTGATGCGGCTGGACTGGAGTCACAGCAGCAGGGTCAGGGACAGCAGGGCTTCGGCTTCGCCCAGCTACCCGAGGTGATCCGTCGCAAGGACCCTGATGTCGTCATGATCTACAATGACATGTCCGTGGTCGCGCGCTTCCTCGAGGAGATCCGCAAGTCGGGTATCCCGCGCACCTTCAAGATCTGGATCTACGTGGATCAGGTCTACACGACCCAGCTCCAGATGTATCTGGATGTGCTGAACCGCGATGCGGACCGCATCTTCGCCTTCACGCCCTACTGGAAGCAGTGCCTCAAGGACCAGGGTATCACGCGCCCCATTGACATCCTGCTCCACGGCTTTGACAACAAGACCTTTACGCCTGTTTCCAAGGAGCTGATCCGCAAGCAGATGAACCTGCCGCAGGATGCGTTTATCTACCTCAGCCTGAATCGCAACCAGCCGCGCAAGCGCTACGATATTCTGATCCGCGCCTTTGTTGAGCTCGTGGTCAAGTATCCGACGAAGCCTGTTTTCCTACTCTGCATCTGCGACAAGGGAGAGAAGGGCGGCTGGTGGCTCTTTGAGATCTTCCAGCGCGAGCTCAAGATGCGCAATGTGAAGATCGAGCAGTTCGGTAACCGTCTCATGCTCAGTAATCAGGACATGAGCTTCCGCGACGAGGACATCAACATGTTCTACAATGCGACGGACGTGGGTGTCAGCTCGGCGGACGGTGAGGGTTTCGGTCTCTGCCACTTTGAGCAGATGGGTGTCGGTGTTCCGCAGGTTGTGCCCGATATCGGCGGTTTCAAGGAGTTCTGCTCCGATGATAACACTGTGCTCGTGAAGCCGACGGAGCGCTACTACATGCCGACCGCGTTCAGCCCTGTAGGTGGGGAGTGCCACGCGGTCACGCCGCACGATCTCTGCCTCGGCATGGAGGAGTATCTGCTGAACTCGGACAAGCGCGAGGCTCACGGAAAGGCGGCGCGCGAGAAGGTGCTGACCTACACGTGGGAGCGGGCCGCGGCGCCCCTACTCAAGCAGCTCAAGCGGGCTCTTGAGGATATGGAGGAGGCTGCTTGAATTAAGTAACAATAATATATAGAATGACAAAGGGAAATACCATTATCGTAACAGCAATAGCCCTTTTATTACTTGCACTTGTTGTCTCCCGGTTCTATCCCTTTTCCGAAGGGTTCCAGGCCTCAAAAGATGATCTCTGTGCCACCCTGAAGAAGGGGAAGGCCGATATTCAGGCGCAGCTGGACCAGGCGAATGCGACGATCGCCGATGCTACGGCCCAGATCACAAAGATTCAGGCCTCTCTGAATGATATCACGACAATGAGCAGCTCTTTTTCTTGTTAAGAGAATATAGAATAATGAAGAAGTCTGCCGTGTTTTATGGAGTTGTTGTTGCTGCCACCTTCTTGTTAATTGGAATCGCCTGGTATTTCCAGAAGCTGATCCAGGGGTTCACGAATCCTGCTCACAAAGCTCTATCTGATGCTTTCCAGGATATGTCTCCCGATAGAAAGAAGGTCGTCTGTCAGACACTGACGGATCAGATGGCCAGTTTTTCTGAGTTCAAGACAAAGACAACACCCGATCAGTTAACACAGCTCAACGAGACAATTGCCACGGTTCAGTCACAGATTGATGCGCTAGGATGTGCTTCTCTTACATAAATCTTTAATTAAAGAATAAACTAAAGAAACCCAACTGTGTTGTTTTTCTTTAGAAATATCTATGAATAAATAAGAAGACAACTCATGAAGAGTAATATAATAACATTACTTATACTAGTTCTTCTAGTATTTTTTTCACTTTTTTATATATGGTTTACAAAACAATCTACAAAAGAAGGCTTTCAATCTATTGATACAAGTGGAGGCCTTCCACAGGATGCTGATAATCCAAATATAACAAGTGCGCAGATCTTCGGCGGAATCCCCCAATCTGCCAGTATCTCTATATTTAAAAAAGCTGAATTTAATGCGGCAACCGCGAACCCAGATGCAATACCTATCGCTACAGGAGACCCTAAGACAGGAGCTGGAGGCGGTCCTCAGATTACTCTGAGCACAATACCTGATGTTGCCCCTCCTCCTGATGACATTGAGGCTATATTAAATGCAGATACAGAAGGATTCATAAATCCCCCAAGTAATGTTATAGGTTCTGGAGTTGGCGCTGCAGCAGGAAAGCTGGGTCTGAACACGGATCCGAATTCCGTGTCAGGGCAGGCGCAACAGCAGGCGCAGGGGCAGGTCCAGGAAAAAGCACAGAACGCCCTTGATAAGGCGAAAAGCAAGGTTATGAATAAACTAAAGAGCACAAAGATTGGCGCAAAATTATCAAATGCTAAAAAAGTTATTGTAAAAGGCATTGAAAAGGGTGTCAAGAAAATAGAAGGAGCAATTGCGAATAAATTGGGTGGCAAAGCCGCGGCAGGAATGTTCAAGAAAATCGCCGAAAAGGCTTTGGCAAAGATTGGAATTGGCCTCGGTAAGGCGGCTGCGACAGCGGCTCCTCTTCACACGAATCCTGTTACTCTTGCCCTCGGTATATTCTTAGATATTGTTGGCGCAATAGGCCTCAGTCTAGGTGTTGTTCTACCTTTAGCACTAGCCAATGGAAATGCTACGTGTAAACCCGGCTGGAGCACTTTATCTGATAATTGGCCTTCTATGCTTGATAATATACCTCTCGTCGGCGACATTATGAGCCCCATAGCCCCTTATCTTTGCTTTTTGAATGCGTGCGAGCCTGGTGAACAAGAAGATGCTGGGCTCTGCTATCCGCAATGCGATCCTGGTTATGATGGCGTAGGACCTGTGTGCTGGACACATCCTACAAGTATAGGTGTTGGCGTAATGAAAGGGTGTGCTCCAGGATGGCACGATGATGGCGCCTTACTCTGTCAGCAGCCCTCTGATCGGATATGCGGCGATGATTGTAGTAAACCATGGGATAACTGTAGAAGACGTGCTCCAGGATGGCTAGGAGGAGGTTGTATTGGAGGTTGCCCAGAAAGTTGCTCTGATATATATGCAGATGCTAGCAAGTGGATTGGTAAATTAAGCAATGATTCGCGACTCTCATGCCCTGCTGATCATCCAGATCTAATAGAGTTAGTTCCAGGTGTCCTTCCACTCTGTTATCAACAATGTCCTTTAGTGGGTGGAAGCCCCCAAACAATTACAACAAACTATCCTGTATATATTAAGAAATTACCTACGCCCAATGGAGATGCTGCTCAAAAGGCTATCCTAGATGCATCAAAGAATCCGAATACAACTGCAGATCAGATTGCAACTCTCCAGAAAAATATACAAACCGCCGCATCACTTGATTCTGTGATACCTCTTCCTGCGAATGCACCCTATATCCGAAATCCAGCTGGACCCCGTATTGGATCAGAACCTGCGGTTGCTCCTATACCCTCTAGACGCTGGCCTGCTACCGAGACACCTCAATATACTGACCTTGTGGCTGGCATTGAAAATGGGCGCGTCGTCTTTTACAGCGATTCATTGGGAGGATGGCAAACGTTTGAATCTATTTTTGGAACCTATGGAACCAAGTTAACGGCGGACAAGGTTACTCCTATTAAAGTATCTATGACATCAGTTGGGCCACAGATTATTACGAGCCCAAATGGAGTTTTATATAGATGGAATTCTACTAAGTCTGAATGGGAGCCAAATGGATGGGGTAATTTCAAGGATCTTGGTGCCGTCAGTAATGATTTTACATGGCTGATGGGAACAAATGATCAATGCTATTACTTCCGTTGGCCAAATAATAAGCGTGGCGCTGGATCTGGCGGTGGGGGGCCAGAACAAGGATGGTATGGTATGATTGGTGTCGGTGCTAATGATACAGGCGACGTGAACAGAGATCATGGAAATTTTTTTACAACAAATTCATCAATGTGGCATGCAATGTTCCTTGACTGGGAGCATCGTTACATGTTTGGCAATGATAAGACAATTGATCCAGTTGGTATGCAGGGTCATAAAGCAACTGATCTCGCAGTCAGCCAAGACGTAGTTTCTCCTGGAAAGAATAATTTTATGTATTATATTTCATCTGATAAAGGATATATCTTTGCCGCGGGAGGGCCAAATGAAAGTGATCTAGCGACAACACGAAAACAGATAAAAGGTCCTCTTCCTGGAACAGCAATCACTTCAATCACTGCATCCATTGGATTTCCCAAATCTATTTTATATGTAATTTCAGGTGGAAGATTTTTTAAGGGAGTCCCTCCTACAGCTCCCACCACGAATCCTAATCCTAAACCTATGCCATGGCCGCCTCTGCCACTAATTATGTGCACACCAGCAGACGGTTTCAGAAATTATGGTAAGATTGAAGGTTTTGGAGGAAAGGGGAATTTAACTTGTAGTGTAAATGGTCAAACCTATCAAAATGGTCAAATGATGCCAAATCCTGATTTTGTTGCCTGGCAAAACGCAACAAATGCATATAATAACTGGAGACCTCTTACAGATTATACTTGGACAGAGGTTACAGGGAAGAGACTAGTAGATATTGCTATAGGTCCACCGATGATAAATGACCAATTTGATGCATTCAATAGGTATAGCACCTATCTTAATATACTTCAATCACAAGTGTATCCTAAATATCCTCTTCCTGATCCGAGCGTAGATCCTTCTACAATCCCTACAATTTCTCAGACAATCACAACAGATCCAAGACAGAGATTACAGCATATTCCTCTAATGCCTTATCTTTGTATGGGCAATCGTGGTATCTCCTATGGTCGCGGAGTTGGAAAGCCCAAACTGAAGCTGGACACGGTCCATCCTGCTCCTCCCCCTCCCCCTCCTCCTCCGCCCTATTTATCATCTGCATTTGCAGATGATATGACAAAAAAGTGTTTCGCCGATTTCTCAAGCACTAGTTTACTCCAGGATATGTGTGATTTCTACTATCAAGCTGCAGTTACAAATCAGATAATAAATGCTGATGGAACAATATCCTATGGATATATTTCAAAGATTAAGTCTGTTATTGGAAGCTCAGAGCAATCATGCGATGTTCTTTGTGAAATCACAAATCTTATTATTGATCCTGTATCTGGCACAACGAAGTCATCAACAGTAGATGCAGCTGCGGATCGTCGTTTCTATTTTGCGATTGTAAAGGCGAGTTGCCTCTTTGTTGTTGTTGGTTCTACAAATGTGAGTAAGACAGCCCATGATATTTTGGATCCTACCATTGGAGCAGGCGCGAAGGTTGTAACCTTTACACCCGTCATAACTAGATGCGCTGGAACAAGTATATCACAGACACAATGTCAGAATCAGGATAATATAAATGCAATGATTGGAATGTATAAGCAAAAGCAGACAGGAAATGTGCGTGTAAAACAGATCATAGGCTCTCAAAATACGGATGTAGCCAGCTGTTCAATGTCATGGCAGGAGGTAACCTATGATCCTACAACAAATGCGGAATCAATGCCCACAACAAAAGTTGGCACATTTTCCTATTCACAGGATAAATCCACAGATGCATGTAAATTTACCCTTCAAGGTTATGCACCTGCACCTCCAACCATTGCTGTAACACCTCTTGCTACACCGATTGTTCTCCCAACCCCTGTGCCTGCCGAGACAACTCTACAAGCTTGCTCGACGACGTGCAAGGATCCCATCATGGTGCAGAAACTTGTGAATGCGTTTAACACGAAGCCTGGTAACACAGATAAGATTCTTGATATCGGAAAGATAGTGACACCGTCGGCTCTGCGCTGCGATATTGAGGCTGATGTTTTTGTGTCGGCAACTAAACAGACCGTCAAGCAGACTGTCCGCTTTGACTTGGCGAAGGATCCTGGCGGCTGTGTCTTTAATGTTACAAATGTAGGCGCGGCCGGTTCTGGCACGTTTATCCAGAGTAATACGAACAGCCTATCTGTTCCTGTGAATACGAAGGACTTTGTGATCTCTGCGCAGCAGGCCACGACAGCGACAGCACAGGCGGCTCTGGCTAATGTTTCCAAGAAGATCTCACAATATCAGGGTGCGGCCATGACGGCCCACGACTCTGCCCTCGGCACCTTTGGACAGGTTGAGACGCTCGGCTCGTGCCCCAAGAAGTGCACAGATGCGGATGTTCTCAATGCCATCATTGACTTCTACAATACCGCGAATTATCCTGCGTCAAGGACGAATGTCACGAAGAAGACGATGAGTCGTGTGATCAAGGCGGGCACGGCGGGCACCAATCTGTGCGACGTGAACTTCGAGGAGAAACAGGAGACGTATGCGGATCTCTATACCTCGGCGCCGACCATCGCGATCACGCAGAAGACGAAGAGATTCACGATGAAGGATAACGGTGGCTGCAACTTTGTTGTAGATCCTGTTACGACGGTGGAGGGGTTCCAGGGTGTTCCGTTTAATGCTGCTAAAAAGGTGGAAGGGTTCCAGAAAATGGGGTTCCAAGCGCCGCGCCTGAACCAGAGAAGTCAAGGGTTTCAAAATCCACAGGGTGGTCTGCCGTTCGCTGGGCCTCGGCGGGCCGAGGGGTTCCAGACAAAGACGGCGACTCCTTCTGTCGTAAATAGCTCATCTCCTGCGCTAAATCCTCCTTTCACTGGGTCTACATGTGATCTTGATTGCTCGAATCCTGATTTACTCAGGGCAGTGAAGTCAACGTATGAGAGCACGAACATTGAGGGATTCAGCCCTAGACGTCCTAAGAGCACATGGGTAGGTATGGTCGGAAAGTGGATGCATGGATTAATGGAGCCTTTCCAGGATGACACATCTGCAGATGATACGAGCGCTGATCTATCAGGAGCGGATCAGACAGATCTATCGGGTGCAGATCAGACGGATCAGGGTGCGGGAGATGGAACAGATACTGCACCAGAGGATTGGGCCACAACTGAGGAGCCTGCAGATGCTGACGCAGTGGCAGCTGAGCCCGAGAAGCCAACCGTCATGGCATCCACCACGCTCAAAAAGGTGAATAAGACCTTGCGCGTGGGTGTAAATAAGTGCGAGTTTGAAATTGTCTATGACTCAACATCGGTTGACTCAAACGGCAATGCGAATTCTCAGACAGGTGCCACGGGATACTTTACAGGAACCTTCTCACGGGAGCCGAATGGATGTGTCTTCAAGCCGTCAAATGTAGTAAAGACGACTGCGCCCATCATTCCTTCCGCGCCCTCGACGAAGACATCGAATATCTCCTTTTCGTTCTGAGCGTTTTTAATAATACTATTTGTCAACTTCAAAAGATAGTTGACAAATATGATAGTATGGTAAACTTATTTACTTGCGCATAGTCTTACTACGCTTGCTTCGCTTACTGCGCTTGCTTCGCTTAGTGCGGCGACCACCTGCTGCAGCTGCTGCTTCCCTCTTTGCAGCCATTTCAGATGCAGCTTTGGCGATATTACTCATCCAAGCAGGGTGCAGGTTTTTATTTGTATAACGAGACCTATTACAAGTCTGCTGGTAATATTTTCCAACATTAAGCCACTGTCTTTGTGCCGGTCCAGATGCAGTATTAGCAATCTTAAAAACATTCTTAGGAGGAGCAGCTTTACATGTTTCCATAACTTCTGTCCTGGCGTCCATTCTAACAAGTGTCGCGAAACCATTTTCTGGCGGAAGTCGATTTCGCCTTTGCCTCTTCTGCCAGATCCGAGTCCGTAGTGTAGTATGTTTTTCCGCAGAGGAGAAAGCTGGAGACACGCGCGTAACCCCACTGTTGTTGCGTGGCTCCTGGCCGGTGGCCTGTTCTCCAGGCGGCCATGCCCCTGTTATACGATTCTCTGAGATAGGAGACAGGAACACCTGTCGCCTTGGCTCTCTCTTCCAGAGACTTGGCATCGGGAAAGCGCTTGTTCCATTCCTCCGTATACGAAGAGGACCTTGTCTTTACTCCCTTGTCTGTCTGAAAACCGACATAGGCGCGCGGCGATTTGAAGGACATGGATCCGAATTTCTTGATTTCTTGTTTACGTTTGAGTTTTCTGGTTTTGGAGAGACCCTTGAAGTATTTCTTGGGTAAGAACATCTAAATGATAGATAGAAATGTCCTGCGCCTGTTCTCTTATGAGAGGTGGTTACAAGGCGACCCGCAAGAATAAGAATGCTCTCAAACGGTGGAAGGCCGGCAAGTCCATTGGATTCACTATGCGCTCTTCTCTGAAGGCCAAGGGCCTCATTCCGCGGACATCCAAGAAGAATCGCGGCAAATATATTGTAAGTAAGAAATACCTGTAAGTAAGATGAACTTCTTTGTAGAAGAAAAGGAGCCTGAGGTTCTTAGCCGATGCGGCTACAAACCAGGCGAAAGCCTCAAAGCCTATGAAGCGGCACTCCTAGAATCAGGTGCCGTGGCAACGGGCAAAGCACTCCACTTTTCTGCCGATCTACTTTGTAGCGGTGCCTATGATATCTGGGTAGCAGGTCTCTGGAATTTCGCCATTGATCACGTTGGCATTGCCTCTCCTCGTCTCTTTGTGTATCTCAAAAAGAGAATAGGAGAACTGGATGCACTCTTTAAGAAATATCCCGACGAAACCCTCTATCATAACGATGAGTTCCATACACGGATAGGAGAGATCATCATGGTCTTGAGAGAAGTGCCTCGGAGGCCAAAGCTGCCGTGGCCCAAAGTGGGACCCGAAACCCATCTAGACGGTTGGCTTCGCGCATCTGTTTCAGATGGAAACACGGAGACAGCTGTTCTACGGCGTGTCTGGAAAGGAGAGGGTGATATGATGGTTCTGAAGTTGGCAGGGGGGGAGCTTCTCAGGGCCGTCACAGGAGCATCTCTGGAAAAGACACTGTTTTGGGTGAAGTGGCTTTTTGAAGAGGAGGCTGGGATGAAAAAGGAGACGAAAGGTGCAACCCTTAGCACAATTCAGAGAGGGCCTGGTGGTTCCACAGAAGTGGGGCACTATATCGCAACTTTGTTTGTAGAGTGCTACAAGGATCTGGCGTCCAGACAATTGATCCGCATGAACGAGGAGGCTCAGACATTAATTGAGTTGTGGAGGGGAGGGGATCCACGCGTGACTCCTTCGTCTAGGAAAAAGATACTTGGCATCTTTGCCCAGATGCTCTGCGAAGTGCCTCGGTGGAAGGTGCCTGCGGCTCCTGCCCTGATTAACGACCCTGTCCAGGTGTCTCGCGCTGTTTCCCAGACGGGTAAGTTTTTTCGTGAGGTGTTGGCCCATCCTGCGGTTCAAGGTAACAAGGCGCTGATCAAGGCATTCAAGAATAGAGGGGCTCTTCCATCTGTTCCCAAAAAGAAGAGGGGTGTAGAGGATGAACTCAAAGAGAAGATGGATGCGTATGATGAGATGATCATGAATTTCATGAATAAATAAAATTGAAAACGGGGCGAGGTATAAGGAAGTATACCTACTCTACGCAAGAATGGCCGACCTACTTGTGAAGAAGCTTGAAGCTGCTTCTCAAGCCTATTATAATACTGGGGCCCCAATCATGAATGACGACGAGTATGACATGCTGAGAGAGGAGCTAGAGGCCCTGGATCCTACCAATCCCTTTCTTACAAAGGTGGGTGCGGCTGCAGAGAGGGGAACGGTCACTCTTCCTGTTCCCATGCCATCTCTGAACAAGATCAAGCCTGGCACTGGGGCGGTGGGGGCATTTGCTTCTTTAGGAAGTAGCTGGGTTCTCTCAGAGAAGCTAGACGGCATCAGCGCCCTCTGGATTCCGAGAGAGAAGAAGATCTATCTGCGTGGCGACGGGGCAGTCGGCCAGGATGTTAGTCATCTGGTCGGCCTGGTGCAGGGCCTGGCGGTTCGTCTGGAAAAGGGGTTCATGGTGCGCGGAGAGTTCGTGATCAAGAAGGCCGACGTGCCTGCTGGAACGGCGATCGGTAGGAGCTGGATCAATGGGCTCTTGCATCAGAAGGAGGTGAAGAAGGAGGATGCTGCGCTCATCCGCTTTGTCGCCTACGAGATCATGTCGCCTGCCAAGCCGCGTGCTGAGCAGTTCGCCTTCTTGGGAAAGCACGGCTTTGAAGTGCCCTGGTTCACGGTTGTTGAGAAGCTAACCGAGGACGGGTTAGCCGTCTACTTGAAGGAGAGGAGGGCTAATGGACCCTACGACATTGATGGCATTGTCGTCGGTCAGAACAAGGTGCCTGATTGGCACTCTGGGCCTATGAATCTAAAGAACCCGAAGGACTGCGTGGCCTTCAAGATGGTGCTCTTAGACCAGTGTGCCGAGACAGAGGTCGTGGCCGTGCACTGGGCCTTGAGTTACCAGGGCTACTTTATCCCTCGCATGGAGATTACGCCTGTCAAGGTCGGTGGCGCTCTCATTACGTTCGTGACAGGCCACAATGCCAAGGTGATCGTGGACAAGGGAATTGGAAAGGGTGCTCTCATTCGCATTCGACGCAGTGGCGATGTGATTCCCACTCTGGACGGTGTGCTCAGGGCTGCCCCGAAGCCTGATCTTCCTCCTGCCGAGACGTGGACGTGGGAGGGAGTGCATCTGAAGGCGAAGGAGGGGGCTGGCGCAACGGAGCTTCTGGAGAGCAAACTGAAGCACTTCGCCACCGTCTTTGAGATGGATGGCCTGGGGCCTGGCCTTGTCAAGAAGCTCGTCGCGGGCGGCATTACGACGCCTCGGGCTCTGATGGAGGCGAAGGTGGAGCGCCTCTCAGAGCTGCTCGGATCCAAGACGGGTATTTCCATCAGAGGAGAGGTGGAGAAGCTGGCCTTTACTGAGCTGAAGCTCATGCTGGCGAGTGGCTGCCTGCCTCGCACGGTAGGAGAGACAAAGCTGGGGGCCTTGTTCTTGGTCGAAAAGGATGTGAGGCGCTGGTCTACACTGAAGTCGGCGGAGGGCTGGAGTGCAGATGCTCTGGCGGCTTATTTGCTTACGATGCCGACCTACGAGGCGTGGAGGAAGGCTGAGTTTCCTGGGATCCCTTATCCTCTTCTGCCTGCTGCTCCTATGGAGAAGAAGGGCACTGTCTGCTTCACGGGCTTCCGCGATGCTGCTCTAGAAAAGAGGTTGGAGTCCATGGGCTACACAATTGGTTCCACGATTACGAAGACTACGACTATTCTGGTAATTCCGAATGGAGAGGAGAAGGTGAGTTCTAAGATCGAGTCGGCTCGGGCAAAGTCGATTCCTATTCGCAAGCTGGATGAGTTTCTGAAGGAATATAACCTCTAAAGTTAGATGTCATTGTCCGGTGTTTTCACAACAATAGCAACAGACAGTTTTTCTATTTTTACTACCGGTATAAGAATGATATTTGGAATAATTATTGTTATTATTTTTCTAATTTTTCTTTTATTTGCATGGATGTTCTCATGGGGCTCAAAGAGCACCCCTAATACTGTATCTAATAAAGTTATTACACAAAGTTCTATTGCAGCAGACACCGCGGCCACATTGGGTCAGAACATTAAGGGCCTCGCAACAGGCACTGCAGCCGATGATCTCAAACTCGTTAATATCCAGCCTCTTACTGTAAAACAGACAGGTTTCCTCGGACCAATTGATACCGGTGTCTTTGATGAAGTGGCAGGTGTTAAGAATGCTTTAAAGGCCGGTGTTCGCACATTTGTTCTGCAAATTGACTACCAGACAGATGCCAACAAGACTGAGCCCCTTTTTCCTAAAGAAAATGAGCCATGCCTTCTCTATCGTGATGATGCAGGTGTTCTAACTTCGCTCAATGCCGGCTCCATCAAGAAGGTGGCAGATGCGTTGGCGGCCTACGCCTTTGCGAATACACTGCCTGCCAAGGATGATCCCATTGTTCTCATACTCTATGCCCTCCGCACGCCTGATCCCGTGACAGCACCGAAGGATTATCTGGCCTACTGTAGCAAAATCGCCACACAACTTGCTTCTCTTGCGCCTTTTCATCTTGGCCTCACAACACAGGGAGATTATCACCGTCAGGCTCTCCAGGGTCAGCTCTTTACAACTCCCTTCACGCAGTTTGAGAAGAAAGTAATTATTTTGAGCAATATGGATACGAGCCTTTTCCGCAAGGGAATTCAGTCCTATGCTCCCGCAGACGATCTAGATTATTGGGTCCATGCCCAGCTCTACAAACTGAATGATACAGATAAGCTTGGTGTGACCTCTGTTGCATCTGCAAATACAAAGGCCAGAGCCATTGTAGTGCCAATTGAGTCTGTCACAGGACTCACTCCTGAATCACAGAAGGCGTGGGCAACAAAGAATAAGGACTATTTCTCAGTTGTCATTCCGAGTGCTCTCTCAAACCCTTCTGTATCAGATACAAATGTAATACTCGGATCCATGGGCGTAAATGTTCTTCCTCTGGACCTCTTTTCATTTGACGTGAAACAGGTGAGTGCCCTGTTTGATTTGTGGAAGAAGAATACGTGGAACATGAGGCCTGTTGCGCTTCAGAGTAAATAACTTGCAATAATACCGTCGTGACTTTAATTTAAATGTCCTACTACGTTTATGGTGGCAGGCCTTAAATTAAGGAAGCTCTTTGAGCTTCCTTAATTTAAGCGCCACCGATAGGGAGGAATGGAGGAAGATCTCCGATCAAAAGACTCTATAACACAAACAATTGTTGAAAAAAGACTTGAACAGGTTGTTGAAAAAGCTCAAGAGCGCATTGATAAAGAGGCTGCGGCAAATCCAGAGCTTCGCTTTGCCCTTGATATTGTTGAGCGCTTCCTAAAGAAGAAAAAGCGGGTTTGCTATGGCGGCACGGCCATGAATGCGCAGCTTCCAAAGGAACTCCAATTCTATTCTGAAGAAAAGGATCTGCCCGATTACGACTTCTTCACACCCAGCATAGAAGAAGATACAGAGGAGATTATAAATGATCTGAAGAAGGCTGGATTTGAAGAGGTGGCAAATCGCGTAGGAATGCACGATGGCACGAAGAAGATTCTTGTAAATTATGTGGCAGTTGCCGATATAAGTGAGATGGAGTCCGATGTTTATGAAAAGATCGAGAAGCGGTCTGTTACAATCAAGGGAATCCACTATACGGATCCTGATATTCTCCGGATGATGATGTATCTTGAGTTGAGTAGACCCAAGGGCGAGGTCAGTCGATGGGCAAAGGTGTATGATCGTCTTCAGTTAATTAATAAGGCCTTTCCGATGAAAAAGTGCGTAAAGGAGGAGAGAAAACCGAAGCAAATTCCCTTAGAGTTACGGAAAGAAATCCATGAGTTCTGTATTGAAAACAAGAAGATTCTGGCTGGAGCACGACTTGAAAAGGTGTATTTCAAATCAATGGAGAGCTCAACTCCTATACCATGGGAGACGAGGGAAGGTGGGGCTGTTGTTTTCTACAGTGCCGATCCGAAGAAGGATGCTCTGACTCTGAGACAAAGACTTCGGCTCCCTCAACTCGATATTCGTTATTTTCCCGCGATGGGTGAAGTTGTTCCTGCTCGTCTGGAGATGAGCGTAGGAAAGAAGCCGTTTGCACTTCTGATTCAAGAGACTGCGTGCCATTCCTTCAATACAATAAAAGATGAAAAGGGGCGGACCGTTCTGATTGCCAGCCTTGACACACTCATTTCTCTGTATTTATCCCTGGCCATTTTCACAAAGGATGAAAAATATATTTTTGGCTTCTCACTTTTGTGTGCGGCTGAGAGATTCATAGATGTGAATACGCAGTTACAGAGATCAAAACGGATAGGACAATTTCCTCCGTTTCCTCTATTTTGTAGAGGATATCAGAAGGGGTATCCGACACTTCTCAGAGAAAAGGTGGAGCGGATTGCAAAGGAGAAGGCGTCTGCCAAGATCAAGCAGCTCTTAGGTAAACAATCAACACGTAGAGTTAAGAAGAGAAAGAATAAGACTCATAAGAAATGAGCGAGCTCATGAGAACACAGAGGCTTGTTGAACAAGCAAGAGCGTCCTCATCAATGGCATCAGTAAGAAGAGCACAGGCATTCTACGGCGCGAAACCTTCAGTTCAAACGGAGAGCCAACTACTTGCTACATCAGCTTGCACAGCATTTGTGGGTCCTCTTCCTCCTTTAACAGAGAGTGCCAGGATTAATAACCTTGTGCAGAAGGTGCTGGCAGCAGAAGAGAAGTTTGGCGAGTTTGTTCGTTTTTTTCCGACACCATGTCCTGTTGTCCCACCTCTTTCTTATCTTCCTGCGCCCAGCAAGGCGTGCCCTTTGCCCAATTCTCCTCTAAATCTCATTGGTCCCGCATAAAAAAGAAGTCTAAGGTTAGAAATGCCTACGGCCATCTATGACTCTTCGCTCAATACGCGTATCAAGCAGTCAAAAACCCTCTATAACTTCAACCAGTCACTCAAGGATGCTCGCGTCATGAATGCCAATGTTACCCTGAGAGAGCAGCCGACGGATCAGCGCGCTGAGGTCCCGCTCACAAGAAAAATGGGCTCAATGGTGAATGAGCGTGTTAAGGTTGGTGGCCTGGCGGGAGGCGTTGATAGCAATTAGAGTTTTTGATTTTTGATTTTTGATACTAGTAGACTTTGGTTCTAGATTAGAACCTACGCCTTCTTGACGACCGACTTCATCACCGTCTTCTTGGTCACCGCCTTCTTCGGAACGGCGACAGGAGTGAAGTCATCCGCGTCCTCATCCTCCTCTGCGACAGCAGCGGTGACAGCAGCGGCGACAGCAGGTGCAGGCTTTGCAGCAGGAGCAGGCACGAAGACCTCCTCATCATCTACCTCCTCATCATCATCCGCCAGGGCCTGGAAGGCGCTCTGCTTGGGTGCAGGAGCAGGAGCTGTCTTCTTCTGCCCCTGCAGAGGCTGCTGCTGCTGCTGCTGCGGAGCCTCACCATCGTCGAGGAAGGCGAAGCCGCGGATACGCTCAGGGAGCGTGTCAACACGGATCTGAACAGCCTTCCAGCTGAGACCATACTTGGAACCCGCGAACCAGACACCCGTGCACTGGATGAGTGCCGTCAGGTTGGCACCCTTGACGAGAACCTCCTCCATCGGGATGTCCGTCATCGGGCGCTTCTTGTCATCGTAGACGGCCGTCTCGAACTTGCCGTCACGCTGCTTGAGCGTGACCTTGACAGTCGGCGGATACGGCTTGGGGTTGCCCTCTGCATCCTTGCTGAAGCGGAGAGACGGCGTGTAGAAGGCCTTGACGACATCCTTGCTCAGATCGGCCTTGAACCACGCCTTAGAGTTCTTGACGCCCTGCTCGATCATGTAGTTGTCGAGCGCAGAGAAGCAGTCAAAGATCGCCTTGGCCTTCGGGTTCTCACCCTCGTAGCCGCGGAGAGACATATCCACGCTATACTTGACCGGACCCGCCTTATCATAAGCACTCATACCATAGGGAACAGGTAGAGAGCCCACCTGCATCGTCAGACTACGGCTATCATAGTTGAGATAGGCCTGCTTGGCGCCGCTCGGCAGAAGCTTGGGTGCAGTGATCGAGATGTTCGAGACGTCAAACGAAGAAGGAGCGACAACAGCACTAGACATTTTGTTCTATGCTGACCGAAACAGGAATTTTGCGCGTCAATTTTTACCCTGCCTTACCGCAGGAATTGATTTTTTACTCACCCTTCAATTAGATGGCGCAGTCACAGAGTGAATACTTGCGCAAGTTAACAGAGAACCTTCCAAGGGTTATTTCAAGAAATAAGGTTCGCGATTCATCTGAACTTATTATGATACACCAGGCAAGAGCAAGCAAGGTCACACAGCCCTCTATCGTAAGAGGGGTATCTGATCAGAATGGCTGCGCCGCGACCACGTATGCCACTGGAAAGGGGACGCAGAATGAGTATACAAATATCTTACAGACGAAGCAATCTGCCGCGATCTGCGCAATGCCTGATCCTGCTGTCGCCGCCTATATTGTTCTTCCTGGCTCTTGTCCTGTGCAGTGTGTCCCGCCTGGACCGGTGACGAATGTGAGCTATTATTATGATACATATACAGCACCTTATCATTATTTTATTGTTAATTGGACCCCTGATCCGAATGCCACTTCATACACAATTACCTCTACAGGTGCAGGTTTTATCATTGATACGATCTCAAATATACAAGCTAGAATAGGATTTACAGATTTTGGACAAGATGAACCTATTATAATTATATCTGTTAATTCATGCGGCACGGCCTCTTATGCGTATTCAGTCTTTGCCTGCTTCCCTGCTGGAACCAAGGTGGCTGTTCCCAACGGAGAAAAGAACATTGAAGATGTGGCTGTCGGCGATATAGTGATCGGCGCATTCGGTGAGCAGAATCCTGTCCTCGCCTTACAGCATGTTCTTGTTGGTAATTCCAAGATGTATAAGATCAACGATGAGCACATCACGACGGATCACCACCCTCACGTGTCTCTCGATAAGAAGTTCTATACAATGGATGTTGGCACTATTGAAAACAATGTCTATGGAAAAGATATGCCTGTGATTGATGCAGATGGAAAGACAGTCATGAGACACTTAGATGGATTAAAGAAGGGACGCGTGCAGAAGATTGAGCTCGGCATTGAACTAAAGACTCTTGATGGACACCGCACCTTAACGAAGTTAGAGGAGATCCCTATGGACTTTAATACACGCCTCTACAATCTTGTGACCGGTGGAAGCCACACGTATCACGCAGATGGATATGCGGTTACAGGATGGCCGAGCGAGGTTGATTTTGATTACGATGCGTGGAAGAGGCGTTAGTCAGGCCGACGCCTTCAGGCTAGAGTCTCCACAATCCAAGGATATGTTTCTGCGGCCTCCTCCGAAACATGTACTAGACCCATCATCACATAGAGAGCCCCTAGCTTCTGTTTCTCCTTCTCTTCTGCCCTAGTGATAAATCCCTGGATCAGAGAAAGATTGGTCTTTTGCCACCAGCGGCGCGTATGATTTGTCGAGGCTATCGCATCAGGGTGCATCCGAAAGAGTTTTGTCGCCGCCTTCGCATGAGAAGGAACAATGGCTTCCCTCTCCTGGTGAGACAGGCCCACGCGCCAATTCCAGAGTTGGAACATCATTCTGTAGAATCGCAGATGACCTTCCAATGTGAGATCGTGAAACCATGAACAGGCAGAGAGATATCCGAGTGCTTCCAGCTTCATAAAGACATCCAGAACACGCTGATTCCACTCTTGCTCTGGGGTCAAGTTGTCTCCTTGCAGATACAGAATAGGGTATTTTCTCCGCCTCAGAAAACTCAGACGATCACGCAGTTTCTGAAGTGTCTGGGGAGGGAGAGGTTCTCTCGTATACGGATTCGTGGGATGCTGCCCTTCAGACAAAATATGGGAAAGAGAACGGATATCAAAGGTCCACAGACATTTCTTTGAATCGCCATAACTGAAAAAATAGAGCCTGGGAATATTTGCCAGGGACTCCATACTATACACCTCAGTGTCATTCTGAGAGAGAGCAGGACAATGGATCAGTGGTCCATGATTTTTATACAGTAAAAGAGGCAGCCTTTTCCTCCACCAAGTCTGAATCGCTCTAATCTTAATAAGATACGAACGAGTCAAGTATGAATTTCTTAACTCAGTCAACGTCACATATCTATGAGGACGTTTCCAGTGTCTAATACAGAAATCTCCTTTGGTGGCGATAGCTGTGCATGGGGCATCAGGGTGCTTCTTGCTCTTGACGTTCGCGCACTTGCGAAAGCCAGGGGTGGCATCAGTCATTGTCTGTTCTGCTTCACGAATCCGGAAAGAATAGATAAATACGTATAAAAGCAACTTTTTCTCATTGTGACGTAATACCATCACAACCATTGGTGGTGCTGAGCGCTCTTTGAAAAAGAGCGGTCACAATGTGAAAAGAGAGGGCTCTTGAAAATTTGAACAAAAAATCAACAAACTTCAAAAAAACCCCTAAAAATTGACGCACTTTTTTGCCTTGAGATCAAGTAGTGCGTAAAATTAATATGCAGAATACCCCGACTTCCAGTATGATGAGTGCCCCCGCTTCTAAGGTCGTTGCTAAGAAGGTTGTTGCGAAGAAGGAGGCGGCCCCTGCGCCGGTTGCCGCCACGCCGCTGCCGGCCCTGGTGACGCCGCCTGCCGCTGAGAAGAAGGTCGTGAAGGCCAAGGCCGCCAAGGCCGAGGTTGCCGTTGTCGCGGCGCCGGTTGTCGTTGCGCCGGTCTCTGCGCCGGCCGCTGAGGCGCCGGCCGCCGCGGCGCCGGTCACGACGCTCGAGGAGGACATCAAGACGGTCACGGGCAACCTCGCCACGATGCGCGAGACGGTTGCCACGCTCCTCGGCCAGATCAAGCGCCTGGAGAAGCGCGTGCACCGCGAGATCAAGGATGCGCGCAAGCGCAAGCGCCGCGTCAAGGTTGACGAGAACGGCGTTGAGGTCAAGCGTGCCCCGTCCATCTTCGAGCGCCCCACGCAGATCTCTGAGGAGCTCTGCCACTTCCTCACGAAGGCGAAGGGCACCCTGATGTCCCGCTCTGAGGTCACGAAGGCGGTGAACAACTACGTCAAGGAGCACAACCTGAAGAACAAGCACGACATCAAGCCTGATGCCCCGCTCAAGAAGCTCCTCGGCGTCCCTGAGGGCGAGCAGCTGACCTACTTCAACCTCCAGCGCTACCTCAACAAGCACTACATCAAGGCGGTTGCCGCGTAAAGTGCTTGACGTAGAATAAAAGTAAAAAAGAAAGAAAAGAAGAATATACATAAAAAGAAAAAATACCTTTTTAGAATATCACCTGATGAAATTATAGACTACTCACCTATAATGGAGGGTGCAAACACCGAGTAACTTTTAAACTAATTAAACCCTGTCAATGTGAAGACCTATGATCTATTATACTATATTATAGGTCTTTTAGCTCATTTGGTAGAGCGTGCGGCTGTTACTATGATACTAATCATGACAAAAACCGCAAGGTGCTGAGATCGAAACTCAGATGGACCGTTTTTTTCATTTATTGTAATAAATGAAAAATCGCGACCCTCATTAGATGACATCATTACTTCGCACAGTGGCAACTGCCAAGAAGACTGATGCAAGAATTCAGTATGTTGGTGGGCCCTATTACTATGATACGAATGCAAAGAAGACCCTCTTCCCCTTCACATTTAAGAATGGCCAGCTCGATATCTCCACTGAGTCTGGATTCGACGTTGAAAGCGGCACATTACCGGTCAATGGAAATGGTGGTCTTCAAGTGAACTTACTGGGCGGCCTGAATCTTGTCCAGAGTATCGGCGCAAATTTCAAGACCTACGTGTATAATTGCCAATGGGGTGAGGATTCCTCATGGGATATTACCTCTCTAAACTCTATTAAGGTCTATACTCCCGGTGTTATAACAAAGGTGCAGCAGCTGAATATAGAATCGCTCCCTCTAAACATTGATCCCAATGGTTCTACTCCAGTTATCTCCGCCACGCCCCCTGGCGAGTTCGTGGCCGGCTACGCGAACTATGGATCTGCGTTTGTTTTTGAAAAGCCGCTCGTTCTCTCTGTGCAGACTGTTGGAAATGGAACACAGTATATCACATTCTATACATCTTGGGACCATTGATCTTTTTTACTTAGAACCATATAGAATGAGCACAACCTATCCTGATATCAGATTCGTCGGCGGCCCTACCTATGGCGGACATCTCTTTCCCTTTACGTATAACAATGGTGTTCTTGACCTGCCTTCGTCATTCTTATCAACGGTTGGAAGTAATGCGCCTGCAAATGAGGGCACGCAAGTGAGACGTCTTGGCGGCGACAATGTAGTGAATTCAGTGGGTCCCTCGCTGAAGAGCTATCTTTATGGCGTCACAAATCTGGGTGGCTACAAGATCCAGAATACGACGTCAATTCGCGTTGTCCTCACCGGTGTTGTGACAAAGGTGCAGGAGCTCAGCTTGGCGAATCTTCCCGCGACCATTGATAGCACATCTTTCAAGGTCTCAGAGTCTGTCCCTGTGACTGATTTCCTGGGCTACAGCGCGTGCTATATGTTTGACAAGCCGCTTGTTCTTTCCGCCTATGCGCAAAAGATTTCAGACAGCAGCTATCATACAATCTATGTGACCCTCTATACCTCTTGGGATCACTGAAAATTTGACTCTTGAAATAACCCTCTTCTAGTTACGAATGGAAGAGGGTTATGTCTATTGTATGACGAATGAGCAT
>Ga0208500_1000050_pt1 | contig 32316 bp, 37 predicted proteins | sample CryBogCBE17Sep08_FD_184568 | JGI IMG/M metagenome (GOLD analysis project Ga0208500, IMG submission 184568) | Freshwater microbial communities from Crystal Bog, Wisconsin, USA - CBE17Sep08 (SPAdes) | ecosystem: Environmental > Aquatic > Freshwater > Lake | place: Crystal Bog, Wisconsin, USA...
CAGCCACAGCAGCAGGAGCAACCTCAGGCACAGGCTCAGCCACAGCGGCAGCGGCCTCAGGAGCAGCGACAGCGGCAGGCACAGCGGCCTCAGGAGCAGCGGCAGGCGCAAGATCCTTCTCTACCTTCTCAAGAACAGACGACACGGCCGCAGCCTGCTCCTTTGAAATCACGCCCTGTGCAACAGCAACCGCCTCAACCTTCTCGAGGGCCCCTGCCGCCTTTGAAACAAGGGCGGTCGCATCTACGCCCTTCACAGCGTCGGCCTGCTCCTTTGAAATCATACCCTGTGACTCAAGAACCGACACAGCCTTCTGTGTAACACATGAAAACCAGCTAATCCACGTCTTCACGCTCACCTCCTTCAGATTGATCTTGCCATTACAAGCATCAATTACCGCCGTTAAAGAGGAAGGAACTGCAGACTCAGCCACAAGGACAAGGTGAGTGTAGAGCTCAGGGCTCAACTTGTCCTTTTCCAGGGCGAGACCCTTCACAAGCGCCTGTGAAACGGCCTCAACCTTTTGATTTGTTGTGAGTGAAGAATCTGAGTTAATTTCCATGGCGAGCTTGATTCCCAGATTAACTAGGTCACCTGCTATCATTGTAGGTAAGATCGATGATTGAACTTCGCTAACTAACTTATCAGTTGCGCTCATTCTACCTTTGCCAACTAAGTTTTTTTAAGCGGTTTGTTTTTTTAGTGTTAGTGTAGATGTTTACTAAGATCCTCATAGCCCTTTTCTTGGCTGTTGCCCTCTATGTCCTCTACCTCTTCTTCACCACGCCCAAGTCGTGGAGTGATAATGAGACATTTGCCCCAGAGATGCCCGCTGTATCTCCTCCCGTTGAGCAGCAAGCCAGAGTTGAACCTCCTCGCGTGATCAGCCCGTCTGGACCGAATCCGCCGAATGCACAGGCTGGTGAAGAATCCCCCCCTCCGGAAGTGACTGCCCGAGACCCCTATGACGATCCCAATAGTTCAGGGAATCTAAAGGACAATCTTCGTCACCCTGAACGTGTATTTAGCCCGGGAGTCGCTCCTAGAGACACAGGCATGGGGGTAATGAGTGGCGTGGCCTCAAATGCCTCTGCTGTAACCTCTCAGGCTGTTCAGGTCTTTGCGCCTGAGTCCGCACAAAATGGTGGGGAATTTATGCAGGGAATCGCGGCTAATGATACTACAGGTGAGGCTGAGTATGCAGCCTTTTAATTATATATCACTCGGATACGAATGCTCAACTGCCACAACACTTCGTGATTTGGGCTTACGAAAAGCGGCACTTCCCTTTGATTGGATTCAGATCTCTCCAGAAGGAATTTCTAAATGTATTCTTGAGAATTTTACTAATTTTCACAGAGGACTCTATTTGAATGAAGACAGGACACGTGTGATTGGAGAGTATGGTGCCCAGTTTGTCCATGACTATCCTCTTGATAAAGAGGATCATATCGTAGATAACTGGAAAGATCATCATCAAGAAATATATGCAAAATATCTTCGTCGCATCGAACGATTTCATCAGATACTACAGGCTCCAGAACCAATTATTGCATTGTATAGAGGCGGTGACTTTTCAGATATTTTCATCTTAAAAGATGCTTTTTTGAAACGGTATGGAAAGACAAATATTGTCTATGTATTCGCTCCATTTTGTTACAATGTGAATCGGCCAGATGATATATATGTTCCAAATGCGTTTGAAAATGTTGTAGTGTGTGATCCTGATGATGGTGGGAAATGGAATCAGAAAGAAATCTGGTTACAAGCGATTGAGAGGGCTAAAGATTTGCTCATGAAATAAGATAGAATGGAGAACGATGGAAACCTTCGCTCTTCACACAGAGAAATGAGTCAACTCAAGTTAAAGCATGCTTCTTCGTCTTTGCACGATCTGATACAACAGTTCGTGGAAACACGCGTAAAAGATTGTTGTATTCGGCAGCGTTTACAGGCAGATAAGGAGGCCATTATAAGGCGTGGAACCTTTTTTGCTCTAGAAAATGAGTCAAAGGCCGAACCTGGATTTCTCATTTTTCTGCCTGGACAACCAGCTGTCTTTACAACGATGAGGGGTAAGTCGAGTCCTGCGTGGATGATGAGGATGCGTGTAGACGTTACTTTAGCAGATGGAGGCGGGACCATGTTGATCGCAACGCTTGATAAGATTCAGCACACGATGCGATTCGAGGATGTATGGATCTGGAAGGGAGAGGAGCTTGCGACTACTAAGACATACTCGCAGCGCCGCCAGTATCTGAAGGATTTTGTTGAAAAGTGTTGGACACCTGATCCTCGTCTAATGGGCGGGATCACGTGCACAGTGGCTAATCCGAAGCCACTGGCTTCTGTTGTTGATTCTGATACTTTTTATAGTCTGGAGCTCATCCCTGAACTTCCTGGTCGGCGGCGCTTCTGGTTTCTGAAGGAGGAGCCTCTTGCTCCTGCTCCTTCGGCTCCTGCTCCTGTTGCCTCAGTGCAAAAGGAAATGGTTGCACAGGCCAATCGTATGAATGTGTTTGCTGTTGCTCTTGATAGTCTTCCTGATGTCTATGATCTTTTCTTGGAGAATGGGACACCTCTTTGCAGAGCAGCCGTTCAGCAGATGGCTCTCAGTCAACAGCTGCGCGCAAAGAAGGGGAAGATTCCTGTTATTGCAGAGTGGAAGGCGGAGTTTGGTCGGTATGAAATTGTCGCTGTCGCATAACAGAGGTGTCCTAAAGCTTCCTTAAGACCAGATAGTTTGAAAATCGGGCTCCTCTTCTGCAAAGGCTTGAACCTGTTCTCTACAGTGAACAATGTCGGGCCATGTCTGGATACGCGTGTCTCTTACATCTTCAGATACATAGTTGCAAAGTTCAACCTTCAGAGCCGCAATATCTCTTACTAACTGTGTTCTTGTCTCAACAGGATTTTGTATACATGGGATACCGTTAATATATACTGGATCATCCTTCAGATAACGATTTAGTAATGTGCGCTGTGCTTCAAATGTGGCTGCAAGTCTAAGTTTCTTTGCGACACCTGACCAGACGACCCATGTAATAAATTTCCTTTGTCTCGCTCTTCTTAGCTCATGCATTTGCGCTCGAATTTGTTGTAAATGTGCACCTATTTCTTGTATTGTAACATGTTCTTGTTCAAAAATTTCTATACGACACAAAGGACATGTATTATTTGTTTCCAACCAAGGCTCTAAACATTTTGCATGGAAAAGATGCTGGCATTTGACTACTGCGCGCACCCTTTCCCCATCTGCTAAGGCTGTTTGACAAACGGGACAAAACCCCTCTTCTCCGAAAAGGTCGAAGAGCTCGGTCCCCTCCATTCTGCTGGGTTTGAAGTTTAAAATAGTGGAGTGAAGTAGGAATGGTTCAGAGAAAAAGAACCCGCCGCGGAATGCGCAAGTCGCAGCACAAGTCGCAGCGCAAGTCGCAGCACAAGTCAATGCGTAAGAATACGCGCAAGCAGAGCGGCGGTGCTTGGGGCTTTGGACCCCCCGTTGCGGCTGGACATATCAATAACTTTGCCTCAACAAACCTGAGACTGGGTGGCACCCTTACTCCCGATTGCCTCGCTGCCGTTAAACCCGATACAATGGGTTTTTTTGGCGGTAAGGGGCTTCCGGGTCTCTCAGGTGGCTCTAGAAAGCAGCGTGGCGGACGTTACGGCTTTGTCTCTGCCGATGGCGGAGCTGCGCCTGGTTCTCCGTGGCTCGGTGGACTTGCACCGATGCAGAGCATTGCATGCGAGGCGAGCACTCCTAACCCGCTCAACCCGAGACAGCTCGGTGGTGCGGCCCCTCTCATGGGTGCGCCTCTTATGAGCCAGGCGACTGCGGGTGGCCCTGTCAGCACTGCGGGGCCGGATCAGGCCTATTATGCGCCGACGGCCGGCTATGGAAACCAGGCGAGCACATGGGTCGGTAGCACGGGTTCGCCCTCACTTATCCAGAACCCCTATGCGGCACATGCGATGAATCCTGCGTGCGTGAAGACAGGTGGTGCTCGTCGCACCAAGAGCAGAAAGGGAAAGAAGCGCAGCTCTAGTCGTCGGTAAAGAGACACCCGTTCGCATCGGCCTGCACGAAGGCGACTGATTCATCCGGTTCTATATCATCTTCCATAATTGTATACTTACACTTCCGATAGTATATACATCTTTTCTTATATTGTGAACGATACACTCCGTGAACATCCACAATATCAATAATGAGAGGCGAGACAATGCGTTTATCCGCCTGAATCCGCAAAATGCGCCCTGTGCTCTGCTCTACATTCTTTCGTGGACTCGCCAGAATCACCGAATTGAGCGTCTTAATATTCATGGCCTCGCTCGCCATTGCATAAGAGGCAAGGAGAATCTGTGCAGTTGCCGCACCTGTTTCTCTGACTTCCTCTTTCATTCCTCCAATATAATAACCAATTGAATATCCAGGCAGAAGATCTTCAATCGCATTCAAGTGGGAGATTCGTTCACTGAGAACAAGCACCTTTCGCCTCTTATCTTCACAGAGTTGCTTCAAGCACTCTGCAATCATGGCTGTCCGTTCCTGGCATTCAACCACTTGTGTGAGAAGGCGTGCCATGACAATCTCTTTTCGCCAATCGAGTGGAGGCTCGACATACGCAGGATCTTTAGAAGTCACAAAGATGGGTCGCACAGTTACACTCGGATCCGGATCACGGGTCTTTTCCCAATACACAGGCTCTCCCAAGAACCACTCGAACACTTTCGTGAGTCCATCTTCTCTCTTTGGAGTTGCGGAGAGGCCGAGCATTTTTCTAGTCTGAACTTTTATAAGGGCCTTGGAGAAGTGAGAAGCACCGAGGTGATGACATTCATCAAAGATTGCGAAGCCATAGTCTTGAAATGTGTTTGGAGGAAACTCTTGACCGCAGAGTGTCTGGATCATACAGAGTGTGCAATCATACTTCTCCGGATCAATTTCCCTCCTTCCCGCTTGACAAATGCCAATACGCAAGCCAGGAAGAAGAGACTGGATTTCACCCTTCCACTGATTCATCAAGAATTCCTTGTCCACGATCACTAAGAATCTCTTTCCAAGTTTGGCAGCAATTGCGACTGCCATAAATGTCTTTCCACGACCACATGGAACACAGATGAGACCATTTGCATCTGCCTTTATAAACATATTGATGATGTCTATCTGATACTCGTAAGGAGTCCCTACAAATCTCTTTGCTTCCGCTGAAAGTTCCCGTCCTTCACTTACAATGTTTGAGTCGGCAGGACCAAAGGCGGCCTCTCCCCAGCGCCTTGGAAGATAATACCGTTCCTTCGATTCCCGATAAATCTTAAAGGAAAGATCCTCCTTTGCCGCGAACTTCTGCTGAACAATCGGTGCTACTGTCAATTCCTTTTCAACCCGCAACTTCTCCATTTCCGTGAGTGCATCTTTCCGAATTGAATAACCTTTTGACGTGATTACTTTTGCAAGGTCCTTGCCACCCCAGGACCGAGGATGCTGGTCCATCTTTTTGACTTCCTCTAGTAGTAATGAATAAACTAGATACCGGTTTAGCCGTTGGTTCTCTAGGTGTCTTCTTAGTAGCCCCGTATCTGCCTACGTCTCTGTATAAGTTTGCCTTCTCTTCTCTGCCGGTTCCTTTCCTTCTGATTTTATCCCTTCTTGTCACCATGTATTATAGTCGCATTGGCGCTATCACACTGTTCCTCGCAGTTACAGCACTCTTTGTTGAATATAGACGCAGAGTCTTTTTAGTGAAGAAAGATCTGCCTGCTCCCACTTATGAAGAGCAGCTGAAGCCGGCGCCTACGATCATGCCGAATGAGGTCCACCCTGAGCCTCGGGCACCGAGAGGAGGGCTTGTAAGTTACAAGCCTTCTTCTGATGCGACAAATGAGTTTGAGCCGGTTGATCAGACTCTGAACCAGAAGCAGGTTCTTTCTACGTCAAGACTTCCTGATCAGGCTCAGAAATATATGATTGAGCACGGACTGGCTCAGGCGCAGGCTTAGGCGCACCTTAGCGCATAAAAACTCCAGATAAAAATCCAGCAAATGCAAATAAAACAGCTGTAATTGCTACTGTAGGAGCTTCCTTAATCCATTCAGGCCATGTATCAATTGAGCCCAGCGTTCCTCTATACCAAAGAAATCCATAGATTCCTCCTACAAGTATTACAATACTCGCAAGTATACCGAGAAAAATCGCAATATAGAGTTCAAGTTGCCCAGGATCAATTCCTCCTTTTGATAGATCAGCCTTTGCAGTTTCGCGATCTTCCAGAATTTTATTAAGTGGTTGCACTTTTCCTGTTGTCACATCAATTGTTATATTACCTTTGACAACAGAAGCCTCAGGATCAAGAGGCACGCACTTATACGAATTTGTAGGGTTTGTCTCAGTCGGTTTTGTAGTCTGTGCCGTTGTCAAACTACTAATGCGAACAGCAACTCTAAAGGCTTCAGCAGTAAGAAGAAGAGGAGTGGGTGCAAATGTGACATCCGTGGGTGAAAGAAGAGGTGGAGCCATAATATTAACGGACCTTACCCCTGACTCCTTTTTTACAAGAGTATCCAATGTAAAAATAGAATTAAGAGTTGTCGCACTCACCGAACAACCTTCATAGAAAACTAGACACAGAGCTGAAAATGCCTTGGGATCTAGACAGGTTGAATAGACTGCGTAGGGGGCTGTTTTAGAAATACAGTCTTGGATACTAAATGGTCCATTTACCACCTGTCCTGATAATCCTTGTAAATAATGAGGATCTGAACTGTAGAGGGCCTCGGTAAGAAGAGGAACAGTAATGAAAATATATTTATCTGTGACCGATGTGCTCTTTGTTGAAAAGGTTAGCATAAGATCTAGTCTGTTCTTTGCCTGTTTCGTTGTATCAAGGATCCACTTTGTATGAGTGGCTCCAGTGATCTGTGCAGAGAGAAGAGTGTAGTTTACACCATTGTAGCGAATGGTAGAGGATACCGTCGTCTCATCTAAGAGGCCCTGTGGCTTATTTGTGAATTTAGGTGGTGTAGACCTTGTTCCAAAGTTAAATTGGATAGGAAAGGGGTCTGTAAGACTAGTATATAATGTTTGGGTGGGAGTAAATCCCAGGCTGATTGGGAATGATTTATTTCCAGCCGTTGAGCACATTCTATAATATACCAGGTATATATGTGGGCCCATCGAAACGATAGAGGGTTGCCTTCGCAATTTGACCCGTAGGAGATATCTTGATATCCTCTCCTGACATAAGTTCATCACAGCCGACATCATCCTGGCAGTCACGACGCTTATAATGGATAGGAAGAGGGACAGGATTGTATGTGTCCGTGCGCGTATAATAGTTAAAGCGATCGGACCTTGCCGCCGTGCGTCTGCCATACAGAGGAAGCATCTGCCCATCCTCCGTTTTCAGAAGACCCATTGACTGATAACTCTCAGGCAGACCACGTGTAGGCATATTCACCATGGCACCTCCAGGAGGAATTAAGGCGCCACGAAGATCAGGCGGTGAATTCCAGATACGCTGGGGCCTCGGTGCCTGACTATATCTTCCATCACCCTCTGTCGTTACATTCACATTGATAGGGGTAGGAACATGCACCTGTGTTCTCTCCTGTATTCCATGCGGCCGTTGCTGCGCGAAAAAAACAAAGGCAGCAGCAATTAGAAGGCCAAAAGCAATAAGAAGGCCGGGTGTAATACAAAATACACCTGGCGGACATATATTTTTCATTCGCATTACCATTCTACTACCGGTGGCGCTTAAAATTAGTCGTTAGACATTTATTAAACAGGCATAGGGCCAACATGCTGCGACGGGACAGAATCCGCACCCTGGAGAGGGCGCGCCGCCTCAGGTGACAGCGCCGTGTTAATAGAATCCACATCATGGACCGCAACAACCGGATTCGCCTTAGGATCCTTCTCTACAGAATCCATCTTCGGAACCGCCTGCTCAGGAATCACTAGCATGCGTCCCTTCTCCTTTACATAGGCAGGGACACTCACCGCGGAGCCAGTATCAACGGGTGCCTGCGCCTCTAAAGTGACGTTCTGGAAGTTCTCAATCTCAGGAGACTCGAGGGTTCCACTCGGAACCTTCTCCTCTGTATGCACGACCTTCTTGAGTCCCTTCACTCTCTCGGAGACGGATGCCGCCGAGTGCTCACCGTCCTTGAATCCATCCATGTTCTGCTTGTAGAGACGTGTAGTGAGAACAAGGAGAGGGGTCGCAACCAGAATGACCATGGAGACAACGAGGTTGTTCGTGATTCCATAGAGGGCAAATGCGGCCAGGAGTGATAACACTGAGATCTGCAGAGGGAGATACAGGAAATTATAAAAGGCGACTAGGGCCGTTAATACAGGAAGAAACATATTTTGCTTCATTGAAACCTTCTACCGGTAAGCAACGAAATTATAATGAAAGAAGTGGAACAATCACCCTCTGTAAAATCCAAAAGGTCAATCCAGCGATGAGCGATTTTAGAAGAAGGCCAACTGTTGTAAGATCTCCAGTGGATCTAACAAGAGTAGGAAGGTAGGTTCCGATGATAATGTGGATTACGGGAAGGCTGAAGACAAAGACAAGGAGGCTCACAAGCACAGGAACCTTCATCTCGTCAAAAATCTTATTCCACCAGCTCTTCTTAGGAGCGCGACGAGGGGCAGGGGGCGCCTCATCCGACCATGTAGCGGCAGTGTCAAATGAAGAGGAAGAGGGCATACCCTTGGGCTGAATGGCTGCCTGGAAATCGGAGGCTGTGGGATGCTCGTGACCAATCACGTGGGCAGTGGCGGGAACGTTGTCCATTGTATGTCTTGCAACTGAATTCGGATTCGGAGAGGAGATGACACCACTCGCCTGCGGCACCGGAGCCGGGGGCTCATTGTTCATATCGGCCATGATCTTGCTGATCAAGTCGCCGTCACCTTCCAGTTGCGGGGATGTATCCAGATCGCTGATCAGTGTTCCCGAACTCATAGTTTCTCACCTGGAAGACGATTTTCTACTTTACCAGGTAACGCGCTTTAGTATAAAGTCACGACGTCGATGAAGGACTCAATGCTGCCTGAAGTCCCACATTCAGTTGGAGTGCTCCGAAACTGATAGCACTTAGATCCAAGTTGGTAAGTTGATTTATTCACTTCATCAACAGGAGGAGCCTTGTGAACCTCGCAGTCTTTACAGATAGGTCGTATAAGTGCCATAAGAGCAAATCCAAGAATAAAACTAAAGATTGTATTAAAGTGTTTTGAATGTAGGAATTCAAACATCTGCTTGTTACATTGATTTAAAACATTAACCAGTGGTAGATGTTAAAACACTTTACACTTATACCTTTTCTTGTAGGCCTTGCGTGTGGTACTATCCTTCTTTTCTTCAAGGCTGATCCTGTGAAAATCATGAAGTATCCTCACCCTACAAATGTAGATGGCAACGTTTACAAAGATAAAAACGGTGTCTGCTACAAATATGCTAGCAAAGAGGTGAATTGCGATGAAAATGAGGCTACGCTCAAACCATACCCTTTGCAGTAAGCCCTTTACAATAATCATTTGCGAATCTTAATCTTTCCTGTGACTGCGCGTATAATCGCTCCCTTCTTTGCCTTCTCCTGTTCTTCCACCGTGATCACAGACTCCTTCGCTTCAGGTGGAGGCGGCTCAGCGGCCGGCGCCTTCTCTCTCATACTTGCCCTCAGTCCCTCAAGAACCTTGCCCACCACATTGTCTGAACGCCAGTTCGCAGGATCGAGAATCTTCTTGGAATCGGATCCAACACCCACACCACCCCCGCCTACAGCAGGATCTGCATAGACGAGAGTGTCTTGTCCCGTGGAAACGAGCTTCTGCACCAGTTCAGGGTGCTGATTGTAGACAGCCGTGAGAATAGGAAACCAGAGAGCTTGCGGTGACTTCGCCGGTTCAGTCACCTTTCGCGTGTGCACGGCAATGGTTCTGGAAGAGCGCGTCTTCAAGATCTTATCACGCACCTCTGTCTGTCCCTTCTCCGCCATGCGCTCCGCCTCATAGGCCTGGAATGCGGAACTGTAGCGCGTCTCCTTGTAGACAAAGTCAACCGGCCACATAGGACTGAGATATCCATTCTGAGAGTCCTCGGCAGAGAAGAAGATGCGAGCCGTTATACCCGTTGTTAGAAGAGCGGTGCCAGCAACGCCTCCCTCTGGTTTTACAGCCGCAGGTAGAGGTGTTCCAGCCTTCTCATACCGTCCATAGAATTGTGACTGAGTAAATGGGCGGCGTTCAAGAACAAAGATTCCCTCTGAAATGATATCATCCTTTCCTAATAAATTGTGCGCGCCGAACAACTTTCTCTGTTCATACGGTTCATCGAATAGGATTTGACTCGTGGTAGGAACAGGAATTGTTTTGACGCCGCGCACAGCTGAACGAGCATCTACACGTCTGAGTTCAGCGGTGAGCACATTCTGATTCGCTTGCACAACAGGGAGGACTTCACCAGTGGCCTTGTAATTCAAATACGCCTCCCGCAACTTCTTGCGCTCCTGTTCATAAAGAAGATCAAGGGCAGAAAGCTTAGTTAGCCTCTCTGTATCCATTTCTGTGCGCTCTTCCGTAGTAATAGGTCTGAATGTCTTTAGAGAGATAGTTGATTCAAGAACACCCTCTTTGCTATAAGTATTCAAAGAACCATCATCTCCTATCTTAAATAGTGCTGGGCGTCTGCTACGCTGTTTGTAGAAGGCCCGGATTTGTTCACTTGTCTTTTGGTCATACGGTTCTTCCATCTCTAAAAGACAACCAGAATAGTTATGAAGAAGCTGGACTATGCTATACGCCTGGTATTCGGCCTAGTCCATGCAATTTTTATAACACTCGTAGGGTTCGGACTTGCACTTCTTTTTCCCAGTCTTACAACCTTTATGTTTGGTCTTATTGCATTTATTCTTCTTCCAGCCATTAGCCTAGGGATTGGATTTCTCTGCAACCTCTGTATTCTCTATGTAAGTCGTGGTGTCTTAGACATTCGGAAGGCTTTCCAGAGATGCTGGTATCCTGCGGCAGGAATTTTCATTGTAGGAATTTGTGTAATGCCATTTGAAATTACACAGGTTCCTCTTTTTGGAGATATGAATATGATGTTCGGACTCTTTCTTATTGGAAATGCGGTGACAACATCTCTACTTCAAGTGTATTCGGGTCTTGTTATTCAGGAGGCAGGAGCCTATTCAGGAGGCTCCTCTTAAGGAGACGCCTGTTTGAGGCAGGAGCCTATTCAGGAGCATCCTCACCAATAAAAACATAGCGAGGGATCTCCTCTCCAGCACTCGCCTTATTGAGAGCATAATAGCCAGGCTTCATTTTGCCAGTCTTTACCTTTTCTGAACTTACCGCTGTCGGAGAGAAAATTCTTACAACGGAATAACTGACCAGGGCCCAGACAATGCAGAAAAGCCAGACAGGAAAGGGTGTGAGTTTCTCTGACTTTGCCAGGCCAAACTCCTTCCAAGTTCCATCTTCATTAAACATGTAGGCCGGCTTGAAAAAAAGAAGGGCGGCTACACCTATTAAATAGAGGATAGCACTAAAGAGTAGCACTCTCATTCTGTTTATCGGCCGTTATTTTCTTTAGTTTCTCAAGGTAAAGAATCGCGTCCATCAGTTCCTCTTGAACATGCTGGATCCAGTCCTGGAGACCCAGATCCTCACGATCCAGAGTGGTTCCATACTTCTTAATACCGAGGTCAGAACGTTGCTGGAACTTTTCTATGACGGCTGCTACGACGCTGTCCTTCTTGAGCTCCAGAGGCTGTGACTTCTTCTCTGAGAGGAGAGGTGACGACATCTGAATGCTGCTTACACGGATGCGCACCGTCAACTTTACGTTTACAGGTGTAGCCAGACCTTGTATCTGCCCCACAAACATAATAAAGCATGTATCCACGCTTTACCTTGTTTTTCATCCATGCGGCAGAGGCTTCGTCGAAAAAGGCTGCGGTAAATTCCATACTGCTCCTTTAAAGGGTGACAGGATCAATTTTATTATCTATTAGTAGGTCAGATGGGAGTCTTCAATGATCCTAAACATAAACCTAAATTCAAGGCGGCATACGGAACTGCAAAAAAGGCACGAAATACTCTGAAACGCCTTCGCAGGGCAACACGCAAAAAGGCAGAGCAAGTTGCCCGAACAATGTATTATAGGGCAAAATATCATAAATATCAAACACCAGGAATGAAGGCCGCTATGAAGATTTATGGAGAGTATTTGAAGTCTGGATAAACATTGGCTTATCGCGCTTAGTATAAACCAGCAAGTGTTCCTTCGCAGTCAAATAATAGTGACGATAACATTCAATGGCATCGTCACTTATTTTGTAATCATCATCCATTGCGATAGCAAAGGGTGTCTGACCGATCTTTGCCAAAGAAGGCGGATTCTCCTTGAGCCAGATTGCATGTTCCATACAGCCATGCTTTTTTCCATACCGAAATGCATATTCATCACCAATTGCAATTGCCAGATCACATGCAAAGAGATAATTCTGAAGAGAGGCGCGAATCCACTTTGTGCACGGATGATTGATATGCGCGGGTAAATACCCCCTCGCATCTGAACCAACCCTCTTCGGTGCTGTGTTCAAAATAGCAGGTGCAGGAACAGCCTTCTTTTTCACACAGAGCTCAGGATAGGCCGCAGTCCAGTGTGCTGTATAGAGCATCTGGCATGCCTCTAGAATCATCTTGACTACGTGTTTATCCGCATATGACTGTGCGGCAGCACGAGGATCTTTGGAAAGAATGAAGAGATTCATGACGGGATACTGGCTTCCTGCCTTGTTTAAAATCAATTTTTTTTAAAAGTAAAAGCAAGAGCCATATTTTGTTATCATATATTTCTGCCGTTTATCAGCTAAAATAACAGCAAGTGACAAATTCATTATATGAAACCACTTATTATTATGCAAATCAAAGAATCTTTTTACTCTCTGTTCCATACCGTCTAAACTTTAATATTAGAATTAAGTCACGATGTTTCATTTTTTACTAATAATTTTCCCAACAATCTTTTTCAGAAGAACTTCTTGTTCTGTGAAAGCATGCGAATATGTGAATCGCGTTATAGTTGGTGGTGCAGGAACAGGAGGACTATAGATAGGCGGAGAGGGGCGAGCAGGCGGGGTGGGGTAGTGGCGCGGATTTTTGGAAGAGTGCTGCTCCATTCTTTTCTATCGTCTATACTTATTTTTAAGGAAGCTCAAAGAGCTTCCTTAAAATAAGGTATGACATTTAAATTAAGGAAGACACCACGGTAACGTCGTGACTTAATTCTAAGAATTAATGTCAAACGACTAATAACCCGTCATACCTTTAATATTAGAAAGCTCTTTGAGCTTTCTAATATTAAAATATAGACGGTAGTCTAATAATCATCCGCCGCTGTCTGCTCATTTCCATACCCCTCTTCACGCCCCACCTCATCGGCCGGCACAGCCGCCCTCATCTCTACCCTCTCTATTCTCTCCCTCTCATACTGTTCAGGATTGTAGGCAGTGATCATGCTTGTGCCACCCACAGCCCAGACACCGAGGCCCAGACGCTTATTGGTGAGCTCTACCGCCTTTTGCTCAGGCGACATCTTATCAAAACGGCTGATGATGCGCATCTTCTCCACCTCATCGCGCCTGGCAATCTTCGACTTAATCTCCTCTTCCGTGAAGTTCAGGCCCTCTGCCTTGAATCGCGCCAAGCAAATGGCCAAAATCTGCATCGCACCCTGTGTCTGAATATCAAGCGTCTCTTCCTCTCCATCCACTTCTCTCAAGGCCGCATTGTTCGGATCGGCACACTCCGCGAACATACCCAGAACCATTGCCTGTATGAGATAAGGGAGACCAATCTTGCCTCCAGGCACAAGAGGAGTGCGCAGCTCAGTTTGGAGAACAGGGATCACTGCAGACAGCCGCTTTCGCAACATCTGAATCTTGGCCTTTGAAACACCCTTGTATTTCATCTTCATCTCACCAAGAGATCCGAAATGCGTAGATAGGAGCTCGTGAAGATCATCCACCGTCCCCTTTCCAAGATCATACGATTTCTGAACCCGCAGCGACTCGATGTGAAATCCTGTATTCAGACGCTGGAAAGGAATGAGAAAATAGGTCTGTAGACTCTGCACTAATGCAGTGGGATTCTGAGTCACCAGCGCCTCGATCGTGCGGGTATTCTCCTGTCCAAGGCGAAGAGCAAGAACCTGCTTGAATTCCTCCGTGAGATTGGAGAGAGGTCCATACGCCGTCGCAATGTCAATCTCATCTGCCGTTTTATCTGCCGGCATTTTCTTAAGGGCCTCTATCGCAGCTCCTACTGTGGGCCGCAGGCCATCAAACGGAGTCGGCGTAATTGCCATAACCTTTTCAAGAAGCGCAATGCCTGAAAGGGGCGGAGCCGGCAGTTTCTTCTCAACGCTGTAGCGATTGTGCGATTCATCCAGAAGCTCCTGGAAGCGATCTCTTGATGTGTCAATGTTCTGTGAATCAAGCGCCACCTTTCCTTCTTCAGGAGTGGGTGCCGCATTAGGAAACTGGAATCCGCAGTTCAGACAGAGATTGTCATAGCCAGGCTCGTGCGGCAGACCCTTGCGCGGGCCTTCAAAGCAGACTTGGAGGAAGACACGATACAAGATCGAATCAGACGCAACCACGCGAAGAGGATCTTGCTTCCGCTCCTTGAACGGAACAGCCAGATGACTTCCTTTTGGACCCAGTCTGTGTCTGTGTTGGACAAGAGCCGGCAGCGTCGCCTTGTCCCAGAACTCGGTAGGTGAACTGATCGGATGATAGCAGCATGTCACTTCACTATAAGGATTTGATACCTGAATACTAGCATTCTCCTTTGCAACCTGATTGGCCAAGAGAATCCATGCACGCGCCCTCTCTCTATCTCCCGCAGCCTCCGCAATTACAGGAGGCCCACTCTCCACCTTCTGCGGAGGCGCGAACCCTGCTGGCATCTTTTCCACTAGTCCCTCTTCCTCTGTCTGAATCTCCTGGATCTTTTCCATAGCCTCCCGTTTCAGAGTAATTTCCTGCTGAACCTCTGAACTCTTAGTCGCCGATTCAAGAGTTGACATCAGAAACTTGGCAATGGCCACGCGCCTCTTCTCTTCAACGCGCTCCTTCTGAAACCCTGTCAAGTTCCACGGAGAGGTCGAGTCATTGATGCTCGCAATTCCACACGCCACATACTCAACGCCTCCTGTCTGTTCCTTTGTGGTCATGGGATATCCTGAAAAGGTGGCTCTGCAGCCAGGGAGCTTATAGCGAATTGTATAGTTAGGGATACCTGTCTGAACCTCAATAAGTAAATAGGCGCCGAGGGAGAGAACTAAAACACGATTTCTCAGAACATCATAGTCCAGAGTGGCAACGCCCTTTGCCTTACTCGCCTTCTGATATTTCGCATACTCCTCACGATTCGGCTGCTTCAGAAGATCGGCCTCAACCCGCGCAGCAATCTTTCTGAAACCGGTCTCCGTTAGCTGAATACCGACGCGAGCCGAGAGCTGTTTCGTGACCTTGTAGATCATTGTCTGAAGCTCCGTGGAAAAGACGAGCTCTTCTTTTACAATGGCGGGTCCGAGGAACTGCTCGATCTCATCCTGTAAAATGGCGTCCTTGTCCACGAGCTGTGCCCTGCCCATCATCGGCCGCCCCTCATCGTCAAACTCGAGGCTCGTGTCATAATCAATATCTGAGATAGACTGGCCGCAATTCTTACAGATATAGCGGCCCTGGAATTGGCCTCCACTGAAAGCCAGAAGAAGTTCCTTGTGGAGAACATCCTTTTCCTTCGGCCGCAGATACTCTTGAATCAAAAGAAGTTCATGATTACAGAGAGCATGCTGACTACAGACAATACAGTGGAGCCAATTATCCTTCATCTCACCTCTAAACTTTGTAAGAAACTGGACAAGAGCTCTCATGCGAAGATCCGCATCCTTGATTTTGCGAATGGCCGTCAGAGATGGAACGTGGGGGCAAGGATTCGGTTGAGGCACTTCGCCCACATCCTGCTTTTTCTCAAGCAGCTTGGTCGCCTGGTGTAGCCGCTCCAAGAAATCGCCACGACTCTTTCTGCGGATCTCCCGCTGCAGAGTCATCGGTGCGCCAGATAAGACAGCTAAGGTGAAATCATATTGCTGGGTGAATAAATATGCAAAGAGAGCAATATCATTTTCTCTGTAGGTGGGAAAGCGCGCTTGGAAAATGGAAATGGCCTTCTGAAACCAGGGCTCCGTCATGAGTTGGGCTATTCTCTCCGTCACTGTATCAGGATTCAGCAGGGGATTATTCTCTAGAGAAATGGCGTCTAGGGCCGCCCTGGCATCTTCATTGTTTTTCTGAATGGAGGCTCTAACAAGAGCTCTATACGAATTGAGCTTCTCAATGACAACCTCCATTTGATCCAGACTCAGTTCCTTGGTATTGAGGCCAAAGGAAGAGAGAAGATTCATCACATCTGCAAATCCGCGTGTCTGAAGAGGCTGGCCGCGTAGCCAGTCCTCGATCGTGATGTTTCCTAGAGAACCAGAGTTCAGACTAATAATGGCGCCGGCCGCAGGAACGTCTGTGACAGGCTGCTCCTTCAGAATCTGAAACATAGAACGCAGCTTTCCCATTCCCTTGTCCATATCAACTGCGAGTTTGCCTGAACGAATGGCTCCAATGTCCCTGTCATACCGAAGAGGAAAGAGGATGTAGTTCTCAATGGGAGTGGACTCGGCGGACTCAATCACACGCGGTGCATCCTTTTCTCTGAGTCTGCCCATGCGGGGACCGAGGCCTCGTAAAAGACTGTAATGAATACTTTTGATATCTTCAATTCCTACAGGCACCTTTTCATCTTCTGTGTTCCGAAGGCCATCAGATAGCTCCACCTCGGCATCAGGTATCGTGGCACGGAAAAACTCTGCATCAACGCCAAATGACTTACTTAATTCACCTGATCCCGCTGTCCACGACTTCATGTATCTGGAAAAATATCCCTCCCAGCTGAGATACCAATTAGGAAGAATATCAGGGTTGAGTTGCTGCGACTGAATACCGCCAATCTGGCTCTCATAATATTCATTGGACTCCTTTATGATATCTTGGAGATACTGCACATCGAGCGTGTCATATCCTGTTGTCACCGGATCACCGCTCTGCTCCTTACGTCTCATCTTTCTGATTCCCTCCGCCGAGTGATCCAGATAGAGAACACGCTTGACAGGTGCTACACGTCTGGAAAGAGGGACATTTCCCTTTTCAAGAAGCTGGGCGAGTGTGGAGTAATAGGTTGCTGTTAAACCAGATGGCTCTCCAGACTTGTTGTATTTCGTTACCTGGTTACGAAGATGAATCATGAGCTCCACCAGCTTGCGAATTTCAGACTGTTTCTGGGGATTCTTCTGCTGTTTCACCGTTAGTCCTGAAAGAAGATCCTGGATCATATCATTGCGCTGGACAACGTCGGGATAGAAACGCTGGGTCGCGTAGATTTCGCGAATCTCTGTAAATTCGGGAACTTCAAGAGAATCAAGGATCTCGAGGCCCTCCTCCTCTTCAACTGTCTTGGGGGCATCGGGTGCCTGTTCAGGGACTTCCTCCACCGGTTCTCTCACACGGATGACGACGAACTCTTCATCCTGGGGAATTCCAGTGAAATTAAAGGCGATCTTCTTTTCAGCACCCGTGTTATCGACAAAAACGGCACTATCCTCGGCCTCATTGATTGATGTGATCTTGTAGGTGATTCCCATCTCTCCACTCGGCTTCACTGTCTCGGCGAGATAGCCCTCTTGAAAATCGGACTGGACGACGAAAGCGGGACTGACGCGCTTCTTCAGAACATACACATTTGTGATACCGAGTTTTTCATCAAAATCTCCATCCACAATGGGGATTCGTTCAATGCGGTGAAGAACACCATCAGGTAGAATTCCGAGTAAGTTTTCATCCAGATAATAGAGTTTGCCACGGAGCCCATCGAGAACTCCGCCGACAATTAAGATTCTGTCGCCGAGATCGATGCCTTGCTGCTCTTCTGCAACTGCATTAGGCGCTTCAGCAACTGCATTAGGCGCTTCAGCAACTGCAGGCTCCTTGTTCTTATCTTCTTTGTTCTCCTCAGACATATCCCCTATTCTAACACTGAGTTTCTATTTGGAAAAATTGACGGATAGGACATTTATTTATAATATACAATGACTCCGTTTACTTCTTTGACTAATCGCTATGATTCATGGGAGTCTCTGAAGTCCTTTCTTACATCAGAAGAGGGTGGTAAGTTTACCATCCGGGACTGCGTAAGCACAAACTTCGCTATCATTCGTTATACACGCGGAGTAACTGACTTCTCCAAGTTCGATGGTTCACAGTGGTTCCGTTCAGTTGTATGGGACATGGTGCAGAACAGGCCCATTTGCGTTTCACCGCCAAAGGCGACTGAGGGTCTTCCTCCTATTAACACCACTCTCACAGTAGAGGTGTTTGTGGAGGGTGTAATGATCAATGTATTTGGAACTCTTGATAAGAATAACGAGCCGAAGTATCATTTGGCTTCTCGTTCTCAGTATGATGCAGGTGGAACTTTCTACAGCAAGAGGACGTTCAAGGAGCTGTTTACGGATGCTTTGGCAGAGAAGGAACTCTTTGATTATGTCGAGAAGCCGACCGCAGAATTCCCTAGCACTTTCCAGAGCCTTGTTCTTCAGCATCCTGAGCACCAGATTGTGACGAAGTTTACGAAGCCGCATCTTATTCCCGTGGAAGATGGAAAGGTGGATACCAGTGGAAATGTCTTCTTTACCCAGACCCAGAAGGTCTTTGTGGATCGCCTGACCTTCACAACAGAAAAGGAGATCTGGGATCTCATTCAGACAAAGTCACTGGAGAAGGGATGGCGGTGGCAGGGACTCGTCTTTAAGGACGACAAGGGAAATCGCTGGCGCCTCAAGAATACGACGTTTACGTATCTACAAGGTCTACGCGGAAATGATGCGCTAGCAGCGGATCGTTTCCTCCGTCTTCGGGCTGCCCACAAGATTACCGAATATCTCACTCACTTTTCCGAGGAGAAGGAGCTCTTCTGGAGTTTAGAGCAGAAGCTGCGTTCCGCCACCAAGGGTGTCTATGATGCATATGCCTCGGTTCACAAGTCACATGAGAAGGTTCTGGCCGATATTCCCCAGCCCGCAAAAACAATTGTCTTCAAGCTGCATGCGCACTATCTGGCTACTCTCCGCCCTCAGAAGCGGAGCATTGTAATGAAGGATGTCGTTGACCTGGTCAATGCCCTTCCTCTGTGGGAGCAGAGGATGTTGCTTCCGTCTAAACTTTAATATTGGAAAACTCAAAGAGCTTTCTAATATTAAAATTACGATGGATTATAAGTCACGACGTTTCAGTGATGCCTTCTCGTGCGCTGTTTCTTAGACTTCTTTGACGTCTTACGCGTCTTTCTCCGTCTACCTCCCGTTGTAAAGGAGGGGGCATTTCTTACAATTTTTACTCCTGTTTTTTGATATGCTTCTAAGATCGGAAGAGCACCCGTTATGTAGGAGACATAAATGGGGGGAGGGTTCTGTCCTGTTTCCATAATAGTTCTGACAGTGTCTTGAACTTCAGCAACTTCGCCCTGCGTTAATAGGTGTAACTTGGGTAGTAATGTGAATAAATACTGATTGACATCCTTTTCTTTACTGGTATCCAAATACTGCTTAGCCGTTACGCGATTCAGCTGAATAGGAAGCATAGGAAACCGAACAAAAGGCTGTATCACATAGACACGAACAGTTACACCGTTTAGTTTACCTCCCTTTCTTTTTACATACTTCATAATGTTCATGGCCGTGTCCTTTACACACCAATCGCCAGCGAGGCCAACAACAAACACATTGTGTGAGCCACTTGTCTTTCCCTCTTCAAGTAAATCCTCGACCTTGAACTTCTGACCTAACTCACTTGCAATCGCATCGGATGTTGCCGCGGGGCAGTCTTCAGGTAGGAGGGGATTCTTCTCAACATTGCCACAGTCGGCAATGTTAAGAAACGGCATATCAGCAAAGTTCTTGCTCTTATCTTTGAGATACCAAGATCCCGTTTTAGAGAGCCAGCTGTTAGTAGTATTTGATTCGTGCTTACAGGCTATCTGGCGATCAATAGGGTATGTATTCACAGTGTCATTCTTAATATAATTTACAGCGCTAAATGAATCCGTTCCATGATCACACCCCTTGAAAATTACATCAGCATTAGGAAGACTAGCAAACTTCTTCATAGACTGATGGAGTGCAGCACCATCATGATTTGCAATGCAGTGGGGAGGAAAGGGTCCGCCCTTTGTAAAAAAAGAGCAGTGATCACTTGTGTGTGTATCTCTTGAAAAGACGATCTTAGTAAATTTTTGGGCGTTCGCTCCAATAAAGTCGGCGAGGGGCTGAGCCATGGTTTCACCATCGGAGACTGAAAAACGGCCAGGGCGTTCTGAATCAATAGGATTCAGCATAAAATCATTTTGCATATCAATTACCATGAGAGAACGGCTCTCAGCCGGCTCCGCCGAGTCTACAATCACATTGCCAAACTTTTCTGCGTGGAACTTCTCCAGGTAATGATTGTAAAAATCAACGCTGTCTGTAAATCCAGTTGACCAGTTGTGATTCGGCATCTATTTAATTGTGAGAATTACTTCGTAAGGAACGGGTGAGCCAGGTTGTCCTTAACGTGATAACTAATAAATAAGGAAGCTTTTAAGCTTCCTTATTTATTAGTTCTATCACTAAATTAGTCGTTGGACATTTATTTTAACGAAGCTAAAGCTTCGTTAAAATAAAGTCACGACGTTACTTCGTAAGGAACGGCTCAAGTGATGCGCGCCAAGCACCAAACATATCAGCACACCCCTTCGCAGCCTGCGCAACCGCGGCACGCGCCGTGACCTGCTGACCATCCTTTTCAACGCCAATTCGCAGAACCATCTGGTCACGCAGAGGGTGGGGAACCTTATAACCCGCGAAACTGATCTCGCCCGAGTCCATCAGATTCTGCTCAATCCATGTCTGAAACAGGTTGCCAAGAGTGTGGTCCTCCTGATCAAAGATGAAATCAAAGCCCTGGAGTTGTGAATCGGCCGGCACAACCTTGAGCGTCTCGGGCAGGTCACCAACATTAATAGAGGCATACCGAATGCACTTAGCCTGGATCAGGCTAATGGCACGTGCCAGAATATAGACAGGTGTAAGAACACCTACCGTTTCCACCGTGAAGTCGAAACTGTAGGGCTCGCCATTTTCTTCGAGGTAGCAGCGGGCTGCCTCCATGGTGGCAAACTCCCTCTGGAGTTCCCCCTTTCTCGCCTGGTCCGCCTCAAGATCCACACTGCTCACCTTCTTGTTATTCGTGAGCCAGTTCATGAAGACCTGGTTCTTCTTATCCTCATCGGGATCGGGAGTATAGCGGTAGGAGCACTGGCTGACAGGGATGAATCGAGCATTCTGCTTTCCATTTCCAACTGTCGCCTTCATTACACACTCGAGCTCCTCGGGCTTCTCTGAGCTGAGACGGCCCTTGAGCACAGTGAGTAGGCACGTGCTTCCGCTGACAGGATGGGGGTGAAAGAACTTCCTTGATGGAACCTTCTGGGGCTCCTCATCCGGTGATCCAATCTTGTATACATCAATGTTGTCAGCAGTAATATCCATTGATGTCGTGCTGTCATTGACAGCCTTGATCTCAAAGCGATACTCCTCCGGCTTCCAGAGAAGAGGATTGCTTACGTGAATAGGAAGAAGACCAATACGGTGGGCGAGCATCTCATTGCTCATTGGGGTGCTGTTCTTTGTGATGACAACATCGCTGGTGAGACCAGTTGACTCCTGAATATCGGAGTTGAATGCAACCGTCTCTACGAGTGTGAGAACAGCACGGCGCACAGTATTTGCATAGGAGACATGAGTGGGCGTCAAGGTGAATTGCAGGGTGTTTCCAGTTGTCCGCATGTTCTTGAAGGGACCTTCATTGGAAGGGGCAGCAGGAGGTGCAACAACACGAATCTTTGAACGGCTTACTTTGGACATGGCGCTTTGAGGCTGTTCCATCTGAGTTAAACACTCAATTTTGCGGAGGAGTTGTAACGCTTTGCTTCTCAAGAAGTTGTAATGAGCCAGAGGCAGCCTATTCATATTTGCTTTTACAGCAATCGCTGCAAATGGTCGAAGGCCTTTCTCCAAGAACTATCACAGACACCGTGGAAAGGGGATTTCCGTTTCGTCTGTGCAGATCCTTCCCCTACGAGACCGAAGCTTCCCGATTGGCTTAAGACGGTTCCCACCATTGTCATCTCAGGTGAGCCCGAGCCTCGTGTTGGGGCAGATGTAATGAACTGGTTATACGAGAAAAAGATGAAAGAGGCGGTAACTACAACAGAGAAGAAGTCATCTCCGGGGCCTGGGGCCGGAGGCGATCCGGCTGCGTGGAGCATGTTTGAGAATACTAGCTTCAATAAGTCATTCGGCTACAGTTTCAATGACTCAGACACGTCAACTAGTGGAGATGGTGGGCTGATGATCACAGGCGCCTTTTCACTTCTAAATGGTGCCGCAAGTGTGGGTGACCGCGCAAGTCAGGAATTTCCCGGTGCAGCAGCAGTGCAGACAGGCAGATCCAGATCAAAGAAGGAAGAGCTCTTTGATAAGCAAATGGAGGCTTATCAACGCTCACGAGATGATGGTGTTCCGAAGACGGCAGCGAGACAATAGGCGTTTTAAAGGGATTACGATAAGTATACTCTAGAAGTATGTCGTTTCTAGGCGCATTTAACACACAACTCATACGCTTTTTTGAGGACCTGTCTGAGACATATCCTGAAGAACGCGACATTAAAATGGCTCTAGAGGCGATCCAGGGCCTCAAGAAGATCAATCCAAAGATGATTCTTGAGCTCTTCTATGAGCACGTCTATCAGCCTATGCACGAGGCGATTGGGCGTGAGGACGAGGTGGTCGTCATTGCTTATGCGAATAACAAGATTTCCACGCAGTTCAATGAGATGTCTATCGCCCTCGTCATGTTTCAGAAGCATTGGACAACAATGACTGACGCGAACCGCTCATCCATCTGGAAGTATCTCAAGGTGCTCTGTGCTCTCTGTGAAAAGGCGAAGGATCTTTGAGCGTAATCTAACGCTGCTAAGAACTCATACGGGAGAGATAGATGGACACCTTCGATAAGAAGTATACCGAGTTCTGCGATGATCTCATGGGAGCGTGTCCCGAGTATTCAACGGATATCCAAGTTGCCAAGGACCTCAGTCCCGCTGAACGAGTGAGAATGTATATGGCCGAGGTTCTCAAGAAGAAGGCGCGCAGTGCAACCGCGAACCCCGGTTGTGTGCTCCCTAATGTTCTCATTAAGGAGGCTGTCTGGGAGGCCCTCTCTGCCTCATCGAAGAAGGCCATTCTTGACTACCTCCGCCTCCTTGATATCACAGTTTGCCTCTCCCTGGACGCCAGTGGTGCCCAGACAGTTTCCCAGGAGTGGGTGGATGAGATCATGAAGGGTCTCCGTGGTCGCATGGATCGTGGGGAGTTCAAGGACCTCTCAGACAAATTCATGAACATGTTTGGGTCGCAGGGCTCTGCTCTCCCCCCTCTCCCCGAGAAGTTTCTGAAGGGCAAGCTGGCTAAGCTGGCAGAGGACATGGTTCGCGAATTCAAGCCTGAGGACTTCGGTATGTCTGCAGAGGATATCAAGGCGTGTGAGACGGATCCGACGCGCGCGTTTGAGATCCTCATGTCCGCATCGACGCAGAATCCTGAGAATCTGAAGGGGGTCATGATGAAGGTTGCGAAGAAGCTTCAAAACAAGATCCAGTCAGGCGAGCTGAAGCCGCAGGATCTTGCCAGCGAGGCTGAGGAGCTCATGAAGGAGTTCCAGGCGAATCCTGCCTTTGTGGAGATGCTGGACGGTTTCCGCAAGTCCTTTTCGTTCGAGGAGCCTGAGGCGGCGCGGACAGCGGGGCGTGATGGCGAGGGACGTCTGGCCACGGCGAGGGCCAGACTCCGCAAGAAGCTGGAGCAGAGAAAAAAGAAGTAAATAGTAGAATGCCTAACAATAACTCGCAATCAAAAAAGTTTAATTTTGATGAAGAGTCAGCAGCTTTAAATAGGGAATTACAAGAAGTTAAAGTCAATAGATATCTTACTAAAACAGGACGTAAACTTAATAAATTTTCAAGCAAGAACAAGGGCTACAACCTTGCTAAATATAATTTAACTCGCAAAATAAAAAACTTAAAGGGTGAGAATAGAAATTTATTGAAGGCCTGGTCACGTGGAAATGTAAACGCCAATACCAATGAAATTGCTAGCCTTTTCAAGAAGCCCCTTTCAAATGATGAAAAGGCTCTTTTAAAACTGACACGTAATGCTATGATGTCTAGACCGAGGGCTACAAGAAAGAATAATAAGAATAGTGTTGGAAGTAGCTTTATAGGAGCATTTGGTGCAGCCAGCGCGTTTTAAACTAACTACTAATAGAATACCAAGTAGAACCTGGAAAAATTTCTAACACCTGCCATGACACACAAGTCAGATGTTATAAATGGCAAAGTTAACAAGGAAACAGTTGCAGGCGCAAAAAGCTCTCTCAGCTTCCTTAAAAATAAGTATAGATGGTAAGATAGAGGATGTCAACAACATTATGCGACCCATACTTTTGGGAGGACATTCAAGTATTTGCAAACACATTGAATGGCTCCTGGACAACAAGACAGCATGGACTTTGCGTAAGTGAAGTCGTAAATGTCTTTGTCCTAAATTCTATCCTTGCCGCCCTTCTTACTGGAATTATGACAAGAATGTTTGATGTTCCTGTTATCACGACTTTTTTCATCTTTCTGTTCTTAGGAATTGGCGTTCCTGCGATTCTGGCGCCTGTGCCTCTAGGGCAGAAAAAGGAGCCGTTCCAGCCTACTCCGATTGTCCCTATGCCGATTGAAGAGGAGCCTGAGCATGTAACCTTTCCGACACCGAAGAACCCATTCATGAATGTCCTCATCAATGAGATCAAGTATAACCCGACACGCCCTCCTGCCGCTAGCACAGAAGAACACAGACAGACACTGGACGACTTTTTCCGCGTTGAATTCACCAGCGACCCTACGGACGTGTTCGGCCGATCGCAGAGCCAGCGTCAGTTCATCACGATGCCGAGCACGACCATCCCGAATGACCAGGAGAGCTACCAGAACTGGCTCTATAAGATTCCTGGAAAGACGTGTAAGGAGGGAGGTCGCGAGGCCTGTCTTCCCGGAACCGATGGTGGCAAGCTGCCCTGGATCAATGTTGAGCGTTGATGCCGTCAGGCTAATAGACCCTGAGTTTTGAGCATCATCTTCTTTTTACAAGAAAACTTCTTGAGGGTCCTTTTGCGTGTCTGAAGAACAGACTTTGTGCAGATCGCAATGGCTCGCCCCTCATTTTTCTTGTTTTTTAAGGTCTTTGTCACTGCTTTTACGCAACGGCAAAACTTCTTCGCAAGCGACTCCTTCATTTATCTTATATGTAGAAAAAAGATATATACCGGATAACAGAGATGGCGACCTTTGAGATAAATCGTTCTACGCACACAAAGGATGACAACTGCGGCATCAGCCAGTATTACCAGCAGTCAATCCAGAATGGCAAATATTATACGACGAACCTTGTTCCCGATGCGCGTGAGGTGAATCCTCTGGCCGTGAACAACCTGGTTGTCTACCCTCGCGAGGGCTTCGGGTTTAATAATCACGCCATTGATGCCGATTCAGTTCTCCGCAACCAGCCCGAGTTCAAGAACAATCGGTGCAATATCCGCCCCCAGGCGCGCCCTTTCCTCACTGTCCCGTTCATGGGTGGTGGCCGCGGCAATCCTGATGTGGAGAGCCTTCTTCTCCACAGCGAGATGGTTCGCACGGGCAAGGAGTGCGGCACGGTCACGGAGCAGCAGTTTGATGGTGTCTTCACTCCGCTCATTGCGTCAGTGAAGAATAACATCCAGGATCCCAAGAACCTCGTCACGGAGGTGGCGGCGCCTGGATGGGTTCGCGGTGGAATTCCCAGCCGTTCCTACATCCGCGATGTGAACTGCTAAAAATAAGAATAATGTTACTTCAGAATTTTAAAAATCCTGTGGCAACGTCAGAATGTCATCCTACCAGGAGGCCTTTGAAAAGCCGGCTATGAAAACGGGAATGGAAACAGAGAATCCTCAGAGCTATGATCAGGCCGCCTATGCATATCAGCATGTTCGTGCCGCCCGTCACATTCTCGGCCTTGTTGGTGGAAATGAAGTATCCGGCATTCAAGGTAATCGTGTAGATCTGGAGTCCGACCTACAGGGCATTACTCGCCCCACGACGAGAGGAAATGACAGACAGCACCAGCCCCTTTATGTCAAGCAGGGCATGATTGAGAGAAAAAATGCTAAATACACTACACCTCTCAAGATTAATGTAGAGCCGGTTCACCAGCCGACCTATCAGATGTGGGCCTATCCTGCAACTCTCGCACCTGAGCCGTTTAGAAAGGAGGCGTGCCAGAACCCTGAAAAGTTCTAAGAGCGGAATAGGGATGTTAAGAAGAAAGACTAGAAAAATTCACAAGAGACTTACTCGCGAGTCTCTTGCGAATGTAATTAGAAGACCCAACGCCGCCTCTTCAAATAAAAAGCTGACACCTTTTTGGGCCTATAGTTTAAAGTGTCACTCTACAAAGAAAGGTAGCAAAACAAAAAAAGTTCGTAATTAGATGTCTACAGGTCAACCCGCAGCAAAACAACAAGCCCTAACACACCTACGCATGGATGACTTTCGCATGGCCGATGATATGAGAATATCAGGCTATTCAATGCAATATTACGTAAATGCTCCCGGTATCAATTGCCCTGCTTCCTTTCCTGTGGATGCCACCACACGCATCCAGTTCAGCGGGGCGAGCTGGAAAGAGGGGCAGTGGAAGACGGATGTTGAATCCGATCTCAAAAATATTAATCGTCTGGGCTCTAGAGTTCGTGGAAATAGCCAGTCCTACCAGCCGAGCACGAATGCGATGAACAAGGTTCCTCTTCGCCCTGCGCCTGACGAGAGCTTTCCTCAGAATTTCAATCGTCTGACGAACCCTCCTTGCACACTTCGCGATTCAGGCTGGAACCGCTTTGAAGTTCTGCCGCACAATCCTCAGCTCACCTTTGAGACACCCTTTGACTTTTTCATTCCTTCCCGAGACAATGACAGGATTAAATACAGAACACACGGTGATTGTATAGGGTTACCGAATGGGTATAATTAAAGACGGGCTCTGCCCAATAATTTCGCGCAGTTTTCACCACTGAAAATCTTCTAATTTCGCGCAGTTTTCACTGCGCGAAATTAGCACATCACGGTAGGTTAGTATGGAAGCTCTAGCAGTAGCAGGACTCCTTGGTCTTGGATATGCAATTACCAAGTTAAGCACTCCTACAACAACAGAAGAGGTGGCTGCGCCTATTTCTGTTAAAAAGAAGGAACCTTTTCAAAATAAGCTTGCGTCTGGCCCTGGAAGAGGAGCACAGCAGAGCCTTGATCTGATGTATGCAACGCCAGGTGGAGCTGTCTATCCTAGCGAAGTGAATCCCGGTCCTCAGGGAACTGCGTTTTCATATGGACGGCTGAATCCGACAGCAACCTCCAAAGATTCCATGCAGGATTATGGATCCGCCCCGCAGCCCCAGCCGATTGACACAGCCACAGCACAGGTCAAAATGAATGTCGCAGGTGTAGAGGCTAATTCAGTCTATGTGGATGGAGACTTTGTTACAAGCCCTCTCACAGGTCAGAAAGTGTCTGCCAAGGAATTTACTCACAACAACATGACTCCCTTTTTCGGTGGACAGGTGCGCCAGAATGTGGGCCCCCAGACGAACACGGGTATCCTCGACTCCTATACAGGGGCGGGCGCCACTGTGATCGCGAAGAGGGAGGTTGAGACAATGTTTGACACTGCCAATAAGCCGTATGGCAATCCGTTCGGCCTTGAGCCGAGTGCCGACTATATCAAGGATCATATTGATCTCCCTAGAAATAGGGCTGGTGAGAAGCCGTTCGAGCCTGTGCGCGTGGCCCCTGGTGTTGAAGAGAAGTTTGGCTCAACGGGCAAGGGCGGTTTCCAGCAGTTCGAGGTGAATGAGACCATGATGAAGAACATTCGGCGCACTGATGATCTGCGCACGGCCGATAAGCCGAAGCTGACATATAATAAGCCCGTTGTGCCTGGTGCGCACTTCGTTGGCTCTGCCTCTGAATCGGCAGGCGAGGTTCGCAAATACAAGCCTGATACCTTTTTCATTGATGAGTCTGGTGAGCGCTACATTGGCGCCTTCGCCTCGGATGCGCAGAAGGAGACGGCGCGCCCTGTCCAGGTTCTCAAGCACCAGGCGCGTCCTGAGACGTCTGTTGAGTATATCCCTGCAGGCGCCTCTACTGAGTTTGGCGAGTCCTATGTTACTGGCTCCTATCGCACACCGATGGCGCAGCAGTATGGCGGCGCTGGATACCGTAACGCGGACGGAACCTCATACTATACAAATGATGTGGATGCTCCTGAGGCCGACTATGGTCGCTCAAGCATTGAGATTCGGCCGAATGAGCGTTCAGCAACGGGTGAGCGCGTTATGGGCCTGAACTTGGTGCCGGCTGATACAGGCAATGTAACGGTTCACTATGATGATCCGAGCAGGCCGACACGGAGAGAGGAGACGAGTGGAAACATCAGACAGACAGGAACACCTGTTGGCTACGCGGGTGGTGCGCCGGCTGTGACTGTGTGGGACCCGAATGATGTTGCGCGCACGACGGTCAAGGAGACCACCATTAATTGGGGATTCTATGGTGTTGCGTCACCTGCTGATGGACCGACCAGACTGAAGGTGTATGACCCCGATGATATTGCCAGGCCGACGCAGAAGGCGCAGCTCAGTGCCAAGTCTGAGCACTTCGGCCCTAGTGTTTCCGTGAATAAGGACTTCACCAGCCACGACGCTGCGTATAACATGCGCACGAATCCGAATAAGGAGCAGGTGGCCAAGGGACGCAAGCCGATTGCTGGAAACGGAAATGTGGCCGTGTTCACAGGAGAGAAGAATGGCGTAACCTACAAGAAGTTGGATGCTGACAGTATCAATGATAGAACCAATGCGGTGAATCGCGTGAATAGCATACCGTCAGGCGTTGGCGATCTGGGCCAGGTGAAGTATCGTGTTCCTCTGAATCTGGATATCAGCATGGAGCGCAACACTCGTGATGTGGTGGCGGCGGTTGAGCGCAATCCTCTTCAGCAGAGCTTAATGCAGAATGCGATCCACGATGAGAATCTTCTGCAGGAAATGCTAAAGGGTATGTAAGTGCCGGCCAAGGCCGTCCCTTAGGGTAACGTCTATACTTATTTTTAAGGAAGCCCTTTGAGCTTCCTTAAAAATAAGTATAGACGGTAGATAACTAATGGCAGTAACTAAGAGACCAACAATTGCTTTTCTAGTAGGATCAGCCACTGTTGCCCTGATATGCATTGTCTTAGTGGCCATGTATAAGTATGCGATGGATTCGCCATACCGCGTGAATTCAGAGGATGCAAAGGCCAAGATTCAGAAGAAGGAATATGATGTGGTTCTGGATGTGCGCACGGATCTCGAGCGTAATACACTAGGCTTCTATCCCGGTTCTCTCCATATTCAGACTGCAGATTTAGCCGTTCAGGCCCCTCTTCAGATTCCTGAGAAGAATGCGCGTATTCTGGCCTATTGCAATACGGGACAGAGAGCTCGTGCCGCTACAGACAAGCTGAGGGAGATGGGATATACACGAGTGAACTATATCGCGGGAAGATATACTACGCTTATATAGAATGACTCAGACCCGTAAAACTCAGGCCCGCAAGACTCAGACCCGTAAAACTCAGAGGCGCAAGCGCAATGCACCTATTGTCAAGTTGACAATGAATGCGAGAGGCCTGACTCGCAATCAGTTATATATGGGTCGTGTTGGATATGGACTCAATGGTATGTTCAAGGGAAATACAATGAAGAAGGGTGTTTCAGGTGGCGGTAATAATAACATTACAAATGAAGACTTAATAGGCCTTTATCCTGTAAACCTGAATAAACTTGAAAATAATGTTAAAAGATATGGTCGTGGAAATAGAAATACGTCTCCGTATATCAGACATCCTAAATTAAATGATCTCCCTGTTAAAAAGGGATTTGTATTTCCTGAAAATGAATATGAACCCGAAGAGCCTGTTTATGTTCCTAAACTGAAGTTGAAATTGCCACCCCCTGCTCCCAGAAAAGCAACGACAACTAAAAGGAGAACAAGTTGGGAGAATAATAGCCCTTCTACTAAGAAAAATAAGGTCTAAGGTTGTCTTGCTAAAGAAAAGAAATGGTGAAAAGCGCTATACTTGTATGTGGAGAGCCTGGAACAGGCAAAACCGAATGGATTCGCACACAAGCAAAGCTACAAAAGGCCAAACTATTCCGCTGGAATACAAGAGTTGACCGATCCCTGAGAGAAGGCCGTGAGATTCTCCACCAGCAAGTGAGGGCCAGAGAGCCTATGTATGTTTGGCTGGAAGGAGCAGATGATCTGACACAGGAGGCACAGGCCTTTCTCCGCCGCATTCTGGAGACAGCTTCACCGAATATCACCTGTGTTCTGGAAGTGCGTGAACCTTGGAAGTTGTCACCTCCTATTCTGAGTCGCTGCACCGTTGTGAATATGAAGTCCAAGGAGTCATTTAGAAAAGTGAAGAACACTGAATTAGCCAAGAGACTTTGTCTTTTGAAGCCGCAAGCTGCAACTGCACTCGCGGCGCAGGATATCCCCAGGCTCCGCAGAGAGGGTGTGGATCCATTTTCCGTTTTTGAGGCCTACACGAATGCCGAGGGCTGGACAAACCCTCTTCTTCAACGTTGTCTTGCAGCAGTAGGAAGCGGTTCCTCTCCTTGGGCACAACTGGCTGTTTTCTTACATGCGCGTGAAAAGGAGTCGTAAAAGGAAAGGGTGTAAAAGGAGAAATGGATATGAACGAAAATATCGGTGTGTATGCGGAGGCCAAGGGAGAGTATACGCGACAGCTCTCCCAGTTCATTGTGCCGGCTCTTCAGGAGTATTTCTTAGAACTTGTTGAAGATGCAAAGACAAAGGATGCAGATCCTAAGAAGCTGCTCTGGAGTTTCCAGAATCTGCTGAAGGATATTCCCGACTGGAACGCAGACAAGGTTCAGCGCGAAACGGGTCGCATCCTCACTCTCACAAAGTGTGATTATCTGGAGGAGCTTCTAACAGCTGTCTTTATTGCGCACACAAAGGTTCTTTCTGCCATCCGTCTGAGTTCGAAGCAGAATAAGAAGCTGCAGATTACGATTCCGAAGCTGGATCACTTTCTCCACCGCACCCTGTCTGATTCGGGGAGAATTCTCTGGTCAAATGTCTATCTTTTCACGCCTACGGGGACACCGATTGATCGGCAGAAGAATCTGAATACGGTAGAAGGCCTTCTGAATGAGGCGGTCCTACAGTCTATTCGCAGTATGCTGCCTGTAAAGAACATTCTGCGCGAGTATCTTCATGACGATGGAGAGGATGAGGTGGAGGCCCCGGCACCTGCTCCTACCCCTGTGGTAGAGGAGCCTGCTCCTGAGCCTGTAACGGTCCCTGCCCCTGCACCAGAGTCCGTGGTTGATGTATCAGGTGCTGCCCCTGTAATTGATGTATCAGGGGCTGAACCAGAGCCTGTAGTTGTTGCCCCTGCGCCTGCACCCGCACCTGAACCTGAACCTGCTCCTGCGCCAGCACCTGCACCTGTTGAGCAAGCACAACAGACAATTATTGTAGATACAGAGCCGAGTGTCCGATTCACCAATATTAACTCTGTTTTCCACCCTGATGATCCCGAGCGTAATGTTCTAGAAGAGGTGAATACGATTGACAACTATGAGCCTTCAGATGAGATGCTACAGTTTACGGGTGATGCGCCCGAAGGACTCTCAAACGAGGATGATTATGAGGAACTCTGATTTCTCGAAGCGGGAAACAACCTCCTGTTTTTTTCCTCCTGAGCGCCAGAACATGTCAGCCCCCTCCTCAACTATGGCGGCTGGAATTGCCCTCGGCGGCGTAGCGATTGCGAGTGTAGGTGCTGCGAGCACGTATTTTGTAGAGAAGGCAAAGCCGACAGTAAAGTCGCTTATGCGCGACTTTATTATTGGCTGTGTGCT
>Ga0208500_1000057_pt1 | contig 29644 bp, 42 predicted proteins | sample CryBogCBE17Sep08_FD_184568 | JGI IMG/M metagenome (GOLD analysis project Ga0208500, IMG submission 184568) | Freshwater microbial communities from Crystal Bog, Wisconsin, USA - CBE17Sep08 (SPAdes) | ecosystem: Environmental > Aquatic > Freshwater > Lake | place: Crystal Bog, Wisconsin, USA...
GTCGCCACGTACTCTTCTGATATAGAATTTAGAATGTCTTGGATGGATTCCTGACGCAGAGTCAACAAGTTGAGAGACTGTTCCACTTGGCTTGACGCAAGTGATTGCGGCGCTTGGTTCAATGCCAAGTTTTTCAGCCCATTCTTTGTTTGTATCTCTCGCCACATCTCTGAGCTCGTTAAGAATTCCATTTAATTTCTCCCCTTGTGTAGTTAATAATGTATTGTCAAATATACCAGTTAATGACACACCAAGCAAGCGTTCTGCTTCGGTGTTATTTTGCCACACTTTTCTTAAATACGGGAATTTTGTGAACGTCGATTGAATTGTACCCAAAATGGTAGCCAATTTGACTTTGTACATAAGAGTTTCTTTGGTGTCGTCGTGACGTACAACAGCCTCCGTGAGGTTACAAAATTGATACGGACGAAGAATGATCTCTGAGCACGGGTTAGTACCGAACTCGAAATTTGGATCGCGGTGCCCGAATTTGGAAACCGTCTTCTTAGCTGCCTCGCGATTGAAAATGCCTCGTTCACCCGAGTGCGAATTGTAGAGGGAGAGCCATTCCTCCATGAATTTGCCAACTGTAGGCGTCTCGTTGTACACTGCGGAATTATTCGCCAGTGCACGGTGCGGTGCTGTGTCCCACCAAGGTCCCGCTTTTGCATGTCTAATCCTTTCATCGTCTAGGTCTGATAGTGAGATCATAGCAGAACGACGTACGCCACCCACTACAACCACTTCACCAATTTTACACATAATGTCGTGGCACTCTAATGAATTGAGTTTACGGCCATGCGCATGTTTAAATACTGCGACCACAAAATTAAATAGATCAATCAGTGGTTGTGGACCGGACGCCCTACCACCAAATGTTTTTAATCGAGCACCGGCGGGGCGAATTTTTGATACATCCCATTGTGGTACTTCGCCTGCCCATAAATGAGCCAATATTAATCTTAATGCTTTTGCCCAACCTTCTTTCGAGTCATGGACTGCAATCGTGTGATTGGATTCATATAGAGTGTCTGGCACTTCGGGCAGCTTGTTAATATTACTTGCTTCGACTGAAAAACCAACTCCTGTTCCGCACAATAAAATAAACATGGCTTCATCAAATGATTTAGGATCATCGACGGGTAAGTAAGAACAGTTGTAAACGCATGTGTTATCACGATCAGCACTCTTTCCTGCCGTCATCATGGCACGCATGGAAGGCATCAGTTGATGGTTAAAAATAGCGTCAAAGATTTCTTTCTTTAACTCTTCGTTGTCTTTAATAGGTTCAGTGTGACTAAATATGTAGTCTACAAATCTTTGCGTGGTTTCGCCCCATGTCTCACGACGGGCTTTTTCATCGATAAATCTAGCGTATCGACTCGCTGCAATGTACTCTCTATATTGATCCATTTATTATCTTTCTTGCAATAGACTCAGCGTACTTGTTCGCGTCCTTTTCTTGAATACGAAATTGATACTGAGTGGGTGGTGTAAAAATTTTGTTTGTATCTTCAAAACGACCTTCTTTTATGGTATCCATCCATATCGTTACCTGTGGTTCAAACAGTGCTCTCATAAGTAGTGTAGGGCAAACAAAGTCACATATCACAAAGTCCGTATTTTCATCACGTGCTAAGTAATACATGCGCGCTGCTTGCCTTAACCTACCCTTGTCAGTGAAATCCCAATCATTAAAGTCTTCACGAATCTTATCGGCATTAAACCATTTCACAGATTGTTTGTGATTAATTAACTGCTTCAAGAGGGCACGAGCAAGTGTCGTCTTACCCGCACCCGGAAGCCCCATAATTAGGATCTTTTTCATTAAACTGCGAAGTCTGCAGCGGCGGATGTACCACCACCAAGTTTTTCACCGTCTTCTGTTTTTTGAACATTGTTTAATCCAACCGCAATACCTTTAGAACCTGAGGCATTGTATGGATAGAGTGTTACAGATGCACGACCATAGCAACCGCTATAGAATTCTGATGGATCAATGATCGCATTCATATCTGCATCTACAACACCTGGTTTATTAGCTGAGTTAGCATTTACAAAGTATGAATTAGCATAAGCCGGATCATCCTTCTCTGCGTCACCATCACGTAAACCACCTTTTAAACCTTTTGGTACTGCGCCACCAAAGAAAGCTGCGTTTGTATTTGCCGCATCTTCGAAAGCTTTTTGAAACTTAGCAACTGTTTCAGTATCAGATTTTGGAATGATAATTGATACTGAATACTTTGGTGTACCGCCTTCAACAGCAGCTTGTGGTTGAAACACATGCGCATATGAGAAACGTACTTTACCAGTTACAATTTTAATTTTATTAGTTGCTGCCATATATTACTCCTTAACGTTAGAATCAAACTTCAATCGGGGCTGATTCGTCTACCCGTAAAAAACATATTACACTACTTTTAATCATCATGCAAGATTTTATTATTTTGCATAGCTTTTTTAATAGCTAATGCATTAATAAAGTCTTTTTTATATGATTCTTCTTCAAGCATTTCGGGATCTACAGATACCAATAATAAAATCTGATACACTGAGTCGCGGAGCAAATTGATCTCATCACGTAATCCACTATTAGTCAACGGTTCAAACTCTTTTGTATATTTTCCAATCAAACTATCTGGTACAGAATACACTTTTTCATAGCATTTAACAAGCATATTATTCATATCTTAAGTAAGACGGAAGCTTTATTTTTTCTTTAAAGTTCTCTATCTGATTGGTAAATTGTTCGTAGCGTTCTCTGTAAACTTTTGAATCGGTGAACTTGAGATCTGGAATAACTAGCTGAACATTGTACACGTAACAGTACTCATAAAAGAATTGAGCGTGCACCAACTCTCTTTGAAGTATTTGTCTTATCATACTGTCCAGGGCGTCTCCCTTTAATTTTGGATTCTCAACAGCGAAGTAGCGTTTTGTGATTTCTACAAAAGACCAAAAAGAATCCTGAACATTTTCTCTTGTTAGGAATATGTTTGTTTTTTGTAAATTAAAAAAGTTAATTGAGTGATTGTTTATAACTGCTCTATCAAAATCAATCGTTCTTAAAAATGCAGGGTTCTTTGGATTATGCTCCGGCACTTTTATTTCATGGATTAAATGCTTGAGTGGCTTTTTAATATCCATGTTAAGTATCTCATCGTAAAGAGGTACCTTTAATTGTTTGGCTAAATCATAACAAAACTTTGTTGACCCACAACGTCCTATTGAGGAGACAATCATTTGAAATCATCCGCAGCGTTGGCTGAAGTATCTCTTACCAATTTAGGTGACCCCTCTGGGCGTTGTACTAAATCACCTAACCAAGCTACCACTTGACCTTTGGCCGCTAACTTTTCTAGCGTTGCGATAGATTTTAGTTTGACAGGTTCATAAATGGTATCTTTAGGAAGACCCTTTTCAAGTAGCACTTTGGCAGCAAGTTCAGTATCAGTGATCTTGCGATGTGTTGTTGTCGTTGTTAATTTAAAACCGATCGGGATCTTATGTTCATTGACAGCTCGATCAAGTGCGTGAGTTTCTACATCATTTACCCATGTGCGTAAGTCTTGCGCTTTTGATAATACAATATTAAGCTCATCTTCTGTTAATAAAGGAGGTTCTTTAAAATCGAGTTTAGCTAGCTCATTATTATAATCAGCTCGCGCACGACACAAAGCTTTTGCCTTACAGAATTGGCAATGATTTCCAGGTACATAGTTACCCGATCCTGTCCAAGCTTTTGCTGCTTTGGGTTTTACAAAATACTCTGCCCAATCCACAAGTTTATGAAGGGTTGTGCTATCTGTTGTAATGCTATCCAATCGAGGTTGGATGATTGTATATTTAACTTCTTTGATATTTGGGTACTTGACTTTAAATTTATTCCATGCGCCTAAACTATACAATCTTAATTGTGGATTATCTATAGCTGATACAGGAATGCCTGCACCATATTTTAAATCCATGACATGAATTGAATTTTCTGATAATACTACAACGTCTGCAGTTCCGAAGCCGTCATTTACCCATTCTGAAAAGTCTACCTTTTGTTCAAACATAGGCTCATCGTTGGCACCAATCTGCGATCTTACATAGACAACATAGTTATCTGTATAAACTTCCATCTCTTCATTATAGTATTGAGTGAGTTTAATAATCTCAAGCTCTCGTTTATATTCCTCACTACTAATCTGCCCATAATGGAGACGCAGTTTGATTTCAGATAAAGTGTGGGCTGTTGTGCCTTCTGCTGAATAATCAAATGCATTTGGGTTTCTTGGAGTATCGGGGAGTGTACTTTCGAGTCTTGCGGAAGGAGTACATGTTAGCCATCTTTTGGATCCGGAGGCTGAGAGAAATGCGTGTGCAGTCATTTTAGTCTTTCAATTCGTTAAAAAGTTACTTATACTAATGCAAAAAAATACCCCTTTCGGGGCATTATTTTTTAACTAAATTGAAAATATTTTTATTGCTTTAAGGCGGAAATTAGGTTAGCTATTTCTTTATTAAAGTCGACTACAACCTCTGCTTTGAGATCAATCTTTTGTTCTCTTGAGTCTTTGTAATCATCGGGGTATTGGCCTCGTAATGCAATCTCTGCAACACGGGAATTGAATGCTTTGTTTTCGATATTGGCTAACATCAAATTTTCCCAATATGCTTGACCATAGGTTGTTGCTAAATCCATAGCTTCTGCAAATACAGGATCTTCTTTTTTAAGTTTAAGCGCAGTTGTTTTACTTATGCCAATTGCGGCGTACATCGCTTTTTGTGATGCACCTTGCTGCCCAAGAAGTAAAATCTTCTTAGCATCTTCTTCATTAAACTTATATTTTTTGTTTGTTGCCATTATGTTATTTCTTTAAACCTTTTAATGTTTCTGCAAGTCTTGCGCGTTTACCTGTCACACCAGGTTTCTTTGCTGCAGCTGCAAGTTTGCCAGCGGGAATCTTTTCACCTTTTTTAACACCAAGAGATTGTTTTAATGCACCTGGTTTTTTAATTGCTTTCTGAATCCACTTTTCTGCCATCTTGTATTCTCCTAATGACTTCTTCTTTTTGTTTATTGGTGTAGTTATACCAGTCTACTATTTCGGATACATGTCGTTTACATCCACGACAATACTCATTGTCTAATCGACAAACACCGATGCAAGGGCTATTAGTAGGCATAGGTTTCCCTATTCCTACTAATGCACAAACTAGTCTTTTTTCGCCCCATCGTCGGTCTTAACTGACATGCGCTCAATCTCAGCTTTGCGAGCCCTCATCTCAGCCATGGCCTCATTAATAACGACTCGGGTCACTGCTGCAGCAAGTTCTTGGCGCTTTTTCTCAATAGCATCTGAGTTTGAAAATCCGCCCCTATCCATCATCTTATTTAAAAGATCGGATGCCATTATGCGTCTGCCGTAGCATCAGGTGCTGGTTGTGTATCAGCAGGTTCACATGCAGCTTGTAATGCAGCTACTTGTGGGCCACCTTGAGTTTGAATCTCATTAATTAAATTTGCAGAAGCCACAAATGGTGCATTACCTAATACATTAAGCAATCCGTTCACTTGATCCACTGTTAAAGTTAATGTTATTTTTTCTTTGCTAATATCGGTCATACTTTTCTCCTTTTATCTAGTTCTCGTTGAATGTACCATATCGCCTTTTCTAAGTCTTCTATGGCATCGTGTTTTAAATCTGCACGCCAGATGTACTTCACGGCATTCCCAAGACAGAAGTTCATATGTTCTGTAATTTGAATGCACTCTATATTTTCACCACAAATACATTTAGCTGGGTTACTCGTATAATGCTTTGGATGATTAACTGGATCATTTTGATCCTCAACCATTCCAAGCCAATTTTTTTCGCTTATAGCCATTATAAATTTAGCTCCTTTTTAATAATCTCTAATCCCTTACCAAAATGATATCTCCAGTATTTTTCTGTCACGGATATATCATTGTAAGTTAAACCATCAAGGTAAGCCTCAAAAATAAATTGTTGTTTTGGGTCAAGCTTAGCGTCAATGATTTTTCTAATGTCTATTAAGTCTTCCTCGGTCCAGGGTAACCAACCATCAATGAGTGTGGCTGAAAAGTTACCTTCCTTAGAGTCATCGCGCTCCATGGGATCAGGGTCCTCGTCGGATAGTCTGGGCATCATAGCGTTAACTTTATGTTTTAGTTTGTTATTTTCCATACGTACTATACTAATGCAAAATCTAGGGCATTTAAGACAGCATTTTGGATATTTATTTTACCTTCCAAAACTTGTATCACTTGGTTATCAATACTGCGACTTAAGACTAAATGATGGATAATCACAGGCTTGGTTTGACCTTGGCGATGTACCCTGGCATTTGCTTGGATATAGTTTTCACTTGACCATGGTAAATCATACCAAACCATCTGTGCCGTATCGGCTACATTACATTGTAAGTTAATTCCTATGCCGCCCGATTGTGGATGCGCCAACAACATCTTAATCTTACCTTGTCGCCAATCTTCTATCGTTTGTGGATTGCTATCTAATAATCTTGCATGGGAAAATTTTGCCTGTAATCCTGCAAGTGATGATTTATAATGGTAAAAGACTAATGTAGGTATGTTTTCATCTACAAGATCTTCCAAATAATCTAACTTAGCATCATGTTGTTTTAGCCATGTGCCGTCTTCTTTATAAAGTGACCCTGAGGTAAACTGTAATAGCTTGTTTGTTAGAGCCGCGGCGGTGACTGCCGTAATGGTTTCTGCTTCAACTTCTAGCACCATGTCTTTACGTAATCGATCATAAGCACTTCTTGTAGCTTGACCAATCTCGACCGTATGATATACCTTGGTGACTTCTGGGAGTGTAAGGTAATCCTCCGCCTTGAGTGAGAAGCATATGTCTTTGATCTTGTCATTAATTACCTCATCCGCCTTGGGTATGATGCCCCACTTATAGATCACGCCCGTGTGCCTGTTACGTTCGATCGGCATCATGTACTTGTCACGGAACTTAGTGAGTGATGTTTCTAATCTTTGGCCGAGATCTAATATGGCAACTTGTGACCATAGGTCTTGGTAACCTTGAGGTGTGGGTGTACCTGTTAGAATGATACGGCGTTTGAATGTTTTAAGAAAAGGTTTAATCGCTTTGAATCTTTTTGTTGATGAGTCCTTGAAACGTGATGACTCATCGATGACAAGATTATCAAACTTTGTCATGGGTATTTTTAACTCAGTTAACCACACTACATTTTCTAAATTGATGATGTATATATCGGCATCTTTTTGTACTGCCTCAACACGTTCTTTTGGATTGCCTAATATCTTAGAGACGCGGAGGTGTTTGGTATGTTCCCATTTTGTTACTTCTTCTGACCATACTGATTCAGCAACTTTTTTAGGTGCTATGATGAGTGTGCGGCCTTTACATTGCTCTGCAATAATTGTGAGCGTTGTTGCGGTTTTACCAAGTCCCGGATTTAATAGTAATCCAATACATGGAATGGATGATGCTTTATCTACAATATCTTTTTGATACTGATGTAAGTTATTTCTGTTCAGCATGTAAGTGTTCCCATATCCAATCTGCTATTTTATACATTTCTTCCATTGATGCATTATCTTTAATACGATTGGCTCTATATGATAAGAATGCCACATTACCTTTAACGTATCCTTTGTGTGGTAGTATGCGATCGAGTGTGGGTGCGTTTTCTTTCGTATTACCTTTACCTAAACCTGATTGTCCCCATTCAAATGGAATTTTAAATATTGGACATTCATTAGTTGCAATAGATTCCAAGTATTCCACGGTTAAATTAAACGGAAGATTATTTTTACGAGCGCGTGATTTTGCATTGTAATAAAATCTTTGTCTAATCTGTTTTTGCTTGGGTGATAAATCTGATAAACGCATCGACCTCTTCCTCACTAAATATCACTGTTACGATGAACCCTTGTTTTTCCAGTAGTCGGAATACGACTAATTGTCTTGGAGATAGTCGGCCGGACTTTGCCTTTAGTTCCACTAAGTATACTTTCCCTTTTAGGAATACGATTCTGTCTGGCACGCCGGTCACTGTGCTTATCCATTTGAAGCTTAAGCCCCCTGATTTTTCCACCGAGGTTTTCAAGTACTGTTCCAAGTGTTTTTCCAACATGTTTTTCCTTTTCTATAACGCAAGCTTTAAATATTTGACGAACGATTGATTCGGTAAGGTACGCTCGAGTCTCTTCTGTGAGTATCTCTTCTTCTTCAATGTACTCACTAAGACGTTCAATGATGTGCACTGTCTCATGTGCAATTGTTGCCACCATTTCTTCTACACTATCTTTCATATCATCTAAATTAAATACTGCGATGATGACACCTTTTTTACCTTCGCCAATGTAATGAACCTCGGCTACACCTAACTGAAGTGCCTTAATATCTACGTTGGTCATCTTTTGATCAATGAGTATCTCTTGGAATTGTTCGTCGTTAAAACATAACTTTACGCAACGAGGAAAAAATCCCAGATCAACATTGTAATAACTATACTTTTTTGTTTTCATCCAGTAACCTCCTGTGTCCTTCGTCAATGGGTTCACCCACCCAATCAATGAGTGCGGTCGTCATCTCTACATCATTCAACCATTTCTCAAATACTAAGAACGCGCCACCACCATCTTTGGATTGTAGACTGTGGGGCTCTCCCATATAACCCGCTGATGTTGATGTGCCGAATAATGCGTGCATGCCCGTTGTTGGATTTTCTTTTTGCAGTGTGTTCCAGTACTCCGTCTTCTTAAAATCATCATGCTCTAAACCTAACTGCAAATAGCCTGTGACATACGTCGCACAACTCTCAACGTTTGGATGTGAGTGTTTAGGCACATTTACATTTGGTTTAACTGTGATCAATAATACTTGATAGCGTTTATCTCTAAATATGCAGAGTGAGTGCGTGGTGTCTGTAAAATATACCGCATTCTTAAATGGTGGCTTAAAGGGTCGTTTGTTTTCAAACCACCATTTCCTGAATTGATCAACCTGCATGTTTTAGTATCTCCTTTAAATCTCGTTGTGCTGTTTCATCAATAAATGATGATGGTAATGTGGGTGAAAGAAACCGTTGTATCGCGGCGTGAAATGGGTAATTATAAGTATCCCATTCGCGATCGATCTCGGTATTAAGTATTTTTTCACGGTGCGTGGGTGTCCACCCTGTCACAATGATTGTCCACTTATCTTTCCTCGATATCTCGATCGCAATGTTCCTGTGTGCATTCATCAGTACTCTCGCCATCTCCAAACTCCTTATGTAAAATCCATCCTGCTACAAACCCAATAAATGCAAACATCAACATGACCAGTGGATAAAATATGCTAAATAAATTAATCATCAAACTCTTCGTCGTTTTCCTCTTCGTCTAATTCAGCAATCTCATTTGTCTTTTTAAAATGACGCTGCAGATTATTCATCGTAATGAAACGCCACAACATAGACGGCTCGGTCGCGGAGTTTAGCGCCACCATGACCAATTTAAAAATGAGTGTGGTTTCGTATGCAGTAATATCGCGTTCTGGATCAAGTTCATAGTAATAACCACTATCATCAATTTCTATTTTAAGTTTTAAAATGGTAGAAGGTTTCATTTTGATATCTTCTAACAAATTATTTATCATCTCTTCTTTAGTTGCCATTGTCATCTCCATATTTATAATTTATATCTTGTATTGTTTCAATAAGGACGACAACAATAAAACCAATCCACCATTTATAGTTAGCGTCAAAATGATATAGCAAAAAAGCGGTTAAAAAATCTAGCATTAAAATGCTCCTTCTTCAAATGTAATAACACTATTAATATATTTCTGTGCCTCGTCATTAAGTCTAATGCCCATGTAAACATGGTCTCGTTTTCCATCTTGGCGTAGTAGTCCGACTTCAATACGATGTTCTTGCGTTGCTGCCAAGAATCGACGCTTGAATGAAAACTCAGTACCTGGTGGCAATTTCTTTTTAATCGCCCAACGTGAGTAGCATGTAAACACATCATCTTTGGATACCGATGCCGTTGGATCAAATACTAATGCATCTTCTACAAATAAACCAATAGGGTTACCCAATTCAGTCATCAAATCTAAATAAGATGCGCCCGATTTAGGTTGTACAAAATATCCACCACGTGCTAATCGTCTTTGCAATCCTTCCATCGCCCAATTAAAGATACCAGAAAGCTCTGATTCTAATTTGTGAGCTAACTCTGTGTCCTCTTTATTGTAGAAGGATTTAGTCATTTTTAATACCACCATTCGTCCTGTGAGCGCGTTTGAGTTTTCCGTGAGCTGTAAGACTTCATTGGAGTATATGACAATTCGTGTGGGCAAGTAACCATTCCAAGCTTCTTTGTTCTTCCTATTAACAGTAATGGTATCACCACCAACGATACGAAGGAGTTGAGACACAACAGCATTACGATTCCTCTCGGGTGCCCTGGCATCAGTAAAGCTAGCAAGAAGCTTGCCAAGCCAAGGCTGTAAACCAAAGCTATCACATAGTTCACCCAACTCGGGAGCCACAGTGTTGTGTTGTCCGAGGAGAGACACGAGCACCTTGTTGATCGTTCCCTTGCCTGATCTTCTAGGGCCAATGATGTTAAAAAACTTTTGTTGACGTGTGTCCCCGCTGAGGATGTAGCCGAACATTTCTTGTAAGGTTTCGATGGATTCATTGTCGTCCTCCCATACTGATTTTAAAAAATTCATCCACGTTGGACATGATGCTGATTCATCATACATAAACGCAAGTGAGTTCTGTGTAAAGAACCCTAATGAATGTGGGATCATCACATTATCTTCAACGTGGAATATACCATTTTGCAACGAGATTAATTTAGATGCCGGTGGTTTATTGGCACGATGCTGCATTAACCATATCGGCGGTTTTGTATTTGGGTGATTGGGTAAGTGCGTAATCGATTTGATCGCGTCCAATGCAGCCGAGACACTGGCCGGTGTTGGATTGAATGGTAAGATGTTTTGTTTACGATCAAGCTTTTTACACTTATCTAAAAACTTATAAAGATCAGCGCGAACAGTTAGTTCTTCTATGATCTCGTAATGTGTGCCTACATAAATATAAAAGTCATCGGCATAATGTACTAACTTATATCCTTCTTCCGATGAGTAAAAGTTATCGAGGAATACTCGAGCGTGCGCCATCACGTTGTTGTCTAAAATCGTGTCCCCGTTGGCGAGCGCTTGCTTTAGTAATTGCTGATTCACTTCAAACACGAGTGAACGCAACGTGGCACCGCTGCCTTTAAATGTTTTCCATTTGGATTCGCAAGAGTTAAGCCCTGTCGATTGATACTTATGTGACTGAGATGACCAACGATCCCACAACTCACACCATTCAATGTCACCTTGACCTTGATGATGAAGAATCGCACCAATCTTTAACCACTCTGCATAGCCTGTATCGGGTGAGTAGTGCGGTAGGATTTCCGATTCTACTTTGGCAATATCATATCCTTCTAATGGCGGTGTGTAATCTGAGAATGCGTCACCTGTTTTGGTAAGTTGTCTCGGTGGCACTATGGACGTTACGTCTTGTTCTTGGGTTGGGATTGTGCCTGAGATGTGATGACCCGTCACGGTAAAGTAACGTGAGTGCGGATATACTTCTAATCCGATCGAGTGATCGACGTGTGCAGATGGAAGTGTGGCGCGTGTAAATATCTTGACACCAGTGCCAGAGGGTGAGACTTCCATATACCCGTTGAGTCGCGTCGCAATTTGGGCGGATGCGTCGTTGATGAATTCGTGTGTGGTCGGATCTAAGCAGTCGTCTAAGTCTATGCCAACGAGGTTGTCATCTTTAGAAAAGACGAAACCGATGCCATCAAACTTGCCTGGGTTGGAGTTGTATGCGTGTTCGACAGTCATGAAGTCTGTCCATTGTTCTACATTGGTTGATGAGGCAGATTGGCCGTTTGGTTGTACGGGCATCTTTGACCATCGTGGTGCATTTTCATCGCCCATCTGAACCATGCGCCATAATACCCAACGCGGTATCGTTTTGAGTTCGAGTGGAATGTTTGCCATATTAACGGGCAAGCATTGTGGTTTATTGTTGGTGGTGTTTTCCATATTCGTCCTAACTAATGCAAATTTTATACAAAATTATAAATATATTTTTTCTTGTGTGTCAAATGATGCTGTAAGTCCTTGATTTATAACACATTGTCACACTTCTTTTGAGCTAAGTGCTTGATTATAAAGGATTGTTACAATTTGTAACAATTTTGTGTCACACTTTGACCCTCTGTAACCCATTGATTTTAAACAAGTTGTCACACTTGTCACACTTCTTTGTCTTATATTCTTTTTTAAAATAAAATAAAATAAAATATAGAGGCAGGGTAATGTGCGTTTTAAGTGTGACAAGTGTGACAAGTGTGACAATGTGTTAATAATCAATGAGTTACAAATAGCAAATGATGTAATCATAGGCAATTCTGCCAAAAAAGTAAGCAGATAAGATAATTACGTACCATTTTGCAACTTGCCACCATGTCTTTTCATCATTAAAGTTCAATTGAGTACCCCTTATTTTTCATCATGTGATATGCCCATTTTCTAAAAGCAATACGATTCTCTTCTGTTTGTGCATCGCGATCGTCCCATACTGCTTCTAAGATAAAATTGCCTGCGCTATTATGAAAGTCTATCTTTTTAAAATTACCCTCTTTGTCAAAGACATCTGTAGGCAGTGCTAATCCTTTTTCCGATGCCAATTCTTTTTCTATGTCTTTAGTACGACGTTTTAATTCTATGATGTTAGTCATCTTGTTCCTCCAAAAATCTTTCTTCATTTAAATGTTCGAGTGATACGGGTTCACGTGTGAGATAAGATTGAAGCAGTCTCACTCTTTCCTCATCGACACCCATCATTGTGGCTACTTCACTTATTTTTGGTTTGCGACCTAAAACTTGTGATAAAGCACGTTCATTATAATTCATTTTCTTGACTGCTTCCATAATATTTACGGGCAGTCGTATGAGGTTAGCCGTATTGTCAAGCTCTCGACGAACACCTTTTTCAATAAATGATCTGGCATAGGTTGCAAAGCGTGCGTTGTTTGTAGGTGTCCACCGACGTGCTGCAATAGTGAGTTGTTCATTACCCATGGCAAGTAGATCTTCAAGTGGCATGCGACTATATTTCCACGCTGTCATTTTGCGTACGATGTAAACGACAAATCTCAAATTGTGCTTAATCAATTTGTCCAGGGCTTTTTGGTCACCCTCTGCAATACGATAAGCAAGGCGGTGCTCTTCTTCCGTAGGTAAGATGTCTACCCCATAGAGCGATTGTAAGTAGTCGGTGAGTATATCATTGGGTTGATAATCTTCTGTCAAAATGGGGGATCTCCTAAGTTGAGTGAAAGTAATTGCTGAAATGGGTGTGGTGGTTTAGGAAGATTTAATTTGGTGATGGTGTATCCTTGACATAAAAACTTTTCTGCAAACTCCATAGAATAAAACCGACGAATTGCTTCGCCGGTTTCATCTCGTAGTTCGTATGCGGGTTGTTTCATTAAACGTGTAGTGTTAAAGGTTTAACGACAACGGCATTGACTGTTTTGACTTCGGTCACAGATGATACAAAGTCATCGTCACCTAATTCACGCACAAGCGTTGGACTAATTGCCGCGCGATCAAACTGTTGCACATTGACTTGGAATAAGTTGCCATCATACTTACCCACACCTCTGGCAATCAAAGCATCTTTTAATTTACGTGCAGATGCTTCAAGGTCTTTGATCTGTTTATCGATCATGCCTAAAGTGTCAATGGTTTTAACTAAATCGTCATTCATTTTATTCTCCTTGGTGGTTAAAGTTGCAAGATCTATTATAGACCATTATTAGCATCAGTCAACCTTTTGCTGTCATATTTTTTGGTCTTTTTAATTTTGTCAAGTAAAGATTCAAATTCACTTGGTCTCATATAATCATTTAAGACTACACGATAAGCCGTAATGTATTCCATCAATGACTCGTCTTTGGTCTTTTCATATTCTTTATATAAGGTGGTGAAACTATGACTCAATGCATCAATGATGATTGAGTCATATTGGTCACGTGTGATTTCTACTGAGATTGTAATCATGATTAGAACGCCACGATAAATACAATGAAGCAGATTGCAATCACAATCCAAGCTGCAGCATCGATTGGGTCATGATCGATAGGGTCACTATATTCATTATGCCAACCATTATGTCTGGCTAACTGCCTATGTGTTACGATTCTTTTCTTGCTCATGCTATTCTCCTTAATGTGCTAATGGTGAAAATTCTAATACTGCTTTTAACGTAGTATCATTATCGATAGGTACATTATCCAACGCGATTAAAGCTAATACTGATAATACATTATCTTTTGGATTACCTTTTGCAAATCCACCAATGTGCCAGTCGGTATTCTTTTCTGGATCAATGAGAGATTTCCAATCGTAGATGGTAGCGATAGTGCCATCATCAAATTCAATATGCCATTCAGCTTTGACTTTTTCATCTCCACTTGTATCAAACATTGGCATACCAAAAGCTTTTACTAATTGATCAAAGCTACAATCAATCGTGCCTCGTAATGAGGTTCCGGTTACATCGATATTTTTGGTATCGTTGTGTGTTCTATATTGCATTGACATTAACATTTGTTTCTCCTTAGTGGTTAAGTATTGCATCCTAATTGTCTCAAATTACCAGGGGGGTGTCAAGCAAAATTTACCCAAATATTATTTTATTATAGTTGATGTGTAAATTTTGGAATTTAAGAATGCTTATGTACACCGTGGTTTCCAGATTTTGCTCTGAAAGAATGCTTATGTACATCGTGGTTTCCAGATTTTGCTATGAAAGAATGCTTATGTACATCATGGTTTCCAGATTTTGCTCTAAAAGAATGCTTATGTACATCGTGATTTTCCAGATTTCAAAGTAAAAGAATGCTTATGTACATGAGGGTTTTTAATTAAATAACCTTGTTAAGATTATGGGTAATAAATACCCATACTCTCATTATGGTTATTAAATAACCATAATGGTAAAAGGGTTATTCTAAAAAATCCCTTAATCTCGCATCAAATCAATGCTTGAGCTCTGAAATAGTGTGCAATTCATCGCACAATCGCTCTATACGCGATTCTTTTTATCTATCCTATACTTACCCCCTTTCAAAAAATGATCGTGATTCAATGGCTTTAAAAAGCCCCTTTTTAATATATGGCTCTCACAATCGCTCTATAAGCGATTATTTTTTGGTGCTTGATGTAATATCATTACCCCGAGAATCGCCTCGCTCAATGAATATAAAAAGCCCCTTAAAATCGATTTAATTCGATCGAATCGATCGCTGATTTAATACTTATTTAATCGCTCGAATAGCACTCAAAAAAAAGCCCCGAATAGATCGGGGCTCGAATGATTAAATAAAAATTAAATCTTCACCCCGAATAATCGGTTTCGAGATCGCGCTCGAGAGTATTTTCGATTGGTGCTTTCAATAGTGACGCGCGCTCATCGATGCGCGAATCATTAAAAGAATAATAATCGGCGTAATCGTCGCGCGCGTATTGTGAATTGCCTTGCGCAATATAATCGTCGAGCTCGAATACATGATTAATAAGATCGCTCATAATATCGGCGATTTTTTCGGGCTTGCTTTTCTTAATGAATCGAGCGAGCTCGCGTTTATCCATGTATAGCACCTCATCTAAATCGGGATTGTCATAGATCGAATAATATGCGCCCGAATAATAGCTAGAATACTTGTCATCGTAATCGGCATATTTTGGCTCGCGATCGATCGGCAATTCAAGCGCGCCCCATTCGATCGATGTAATGCGATCGCGTAATCGCATCAAATAATCGACGTCGAGTATTTCACGCGATGAATGCTCGTGATCGTACCCGATCGAGAAATTAAAACATTCGGGAATAAGCCCGAAATATTCGCGCGTGTCAGTATAAGTGCCCGTATCATCGAGCACGTGATTCATGCCGATCGTGTCAATGATGAATTGCGCGCACGTATCCGATGCGCCTCGACACGTGCCTTGATGCGTAATGATTGATTGCGTGCCTCGACGATCGAAAGCTATCGCATGGGTGAAAGTAGATAACCAATCGGAATGATACTCAACCATGGCACGCGAGCCGATGCCCCCTTTCTCCTCGCCTCGATGAAATATAAAGGCACCATGCACGCCTCGATCGATCATCTCGAGCAATAAAAAGACGCCTGCGCCATCATCGGCACCGAGGCAATCATCGCTTGAATCAATGAATACTTGATTCGAGAATGAATCGAGATACACCTCTTGAAATGCGCGATCGGGATTCGATCGGTGCATCGTGTCGATGTGGCACGAAAAGAGCACGCGCGATTTATCCTCGGGGTGCGTATTATCGAATCGATACGCGATGACATCGCCGTCGAGATTGTGCATCGGCTCGAATTGGCTCAAGTATTTTAAAGCGAATGACAACTCGCCGATCGAATTGTGCTCGCGCCTGTATGACAAAATGTTTAATAATCTATCCATTTACTGCCTCGCTTTCTTTTCTAAAAATTGGATTTAAAATAAATCCGAGATACTCATTATCCATGCACGAATACTCGCTTTCATCGATCTTAATTGCGTATTGCTCGGCAATCAATCCGAAACTTGTAAGAATCATATATGCGCGTGGATAATAGAGCCCGTCATAATTGCATTTTCTTAAATCGAGATGCTCGATCAATTTCATAATCTCGCCCGATTTAATATCGCTCTCGAGAGGCTTATTAAAATGATTTTGATAGGGCAATAAAACACCGATCGGATATTTACGCATCGATTGCCTCGCTTTCAATTTTATAAGAATTTAGCACGCCGATCATGTCATCATATTGGGTGAAATGAATCGCCTCGCCATTCGGCAAGAATCGCGCCTCGCTCACATCGATATAATTTTGAAAATGGGTTTCGGTGACGCCCGATTTATACGTGGTATGAGATCGCACATATTCGATAATCGGGGTTATTGCATTTTCTCGATGAATCCACACGCCCTCGATCGACGTTTCGATCATTTCATCGGCGAGAAAATATTGACACGAAACATCATCACAAATGATGACATTCTCGTCGTGTGCGTCGCGCGTGTAATACTCGCTATCACTTTCACAGTAAAAGGCGTCATCGAGATGAATAAATTCTTGATCGCCATTTTCATTGATCGCGTGCACACCATCATTATCGGCGCACCCGTCGCATACTGAATAACCGAGATGATCGTGGTATCGCGTGTCATCTTCATGATGATAATCGCCACACCATTCACAATACACCGAATTATCGTCGTATTCGTCGATTTCGCGATCGAATCCATTCGTGCATACAAGGTGATGATTGCCACTATTTCCGATTCGGAAATATAATTTCCCGTCGATCGTTTCGAGATCGGCGAATTGACAATCGCTCGAATTGCCTCGATCGATATATGGTGCTTTATAACCCTCATCGCTATCAAAAGTTTTAATAAGCACATCATTAAGCGTGCCATGCTTATAACCTTGATCGATCAATAGTGACTGCAACCATTTTCCCGTCGTGCTATTCTCGGGGGCTGGATAGACGCGAATATACTCTTTCACATCATCACGCACGATACATCGAGCGAGCACGTGATCGTCGCGATCGCTTAAATACGCCAATCTTAAAACTGATAGATCGTGCGCATATAATTTCACCGAATCACAATCGCTCATACATGAATTGACGTGGCGATCGTCGCGATAAACATCGAGCCAACCCTCGCGATCATTCGAGCCGATAAAATCCAATTTCCAACCATTTCGCGCCTCGAGAATCGCATTATATGAATCGACATACGATTTAATGATCGATTCTGATTCGATGCCGATCTCGTCTTTTATATTGGTTAAGAATTTACCGAATCGCAATTTCGTTTCTTTTTGGCGTCGCATATGCTCAAGGCTCGGATAATACGCGACGAGTGACGGCTCGCTTACTGAAAAATGCAAATTGTAGATAAAATTGAATCGATCGAATTTTTCAAGGTGATCGCCCTCGATATTAGCATTGATGCCCGTCAATCTTATCGCTTGCCATTCACCCGATCTCATCTTTTCGCGTGCTTTCACGAATGAGGGCTCGAATCGCATCGCTTGCGCCTCATTCATCTGATGAATCAATGAAATATATTGAAAAGCAAATTCGATGTCTTTCGGGTGCTTTTTGATCGTGGCGATGCGTGTCGATAACGTATGCCCGATGCGCTTGTCATTGGCGCGAGATGATGCGCTTGCGACATTGTATTTATGGGGCGATTGTAGATTGCCCCGAATGAATGATCGAATCGTGTCGATGTAATTGTATCGCCCCGTTTCGTCTGATTCGAGCAAGCCTCGCGCGATCGCATTAAGCGTGGCGAGGCGTGGTGTCGATTGATGTGGTGATGAAATAGCGAGATTCATAATCAATAACCTTTCTTTTAAATATGCGCGAGATTGCGCACGCCCGATTATAACCCGAGATCATTTTCAAATACTATATATATCTCGATTCTTTTTGATTGTCATTTCATATCAGGCGCGCCCCTCTGATAAGTTTTACATATCATGGTCACGCCACCCCCGAGCCCTCGCGTGCGCATCGATCACGCACGATGCCTCGCCCGATCGGCTCGATCGCGTCGCACGATGCCTCGATGCTCGATCATCACGCCTCGCACCTTGCCACCTTGCCTCGCTCGCACCTTGCCACCTTGCCTCGATGCCTTGATGATGCGCGCCCCTTGCTCGCACCTTGCCTCGATGCCTCGCGATTGAGTGAGCACCATGCCTCGCACCGATGCGATCGAGCGAGCATCGCGCCTCGCTGGCATAGCAAGGCGAGGCGAGGCACGATGCCTTGCAACCCTTGCTAGACTAGCGAATCAAATAACCCTCCTTGCAGTAGGGGTATTTCGATCGAGGCGATACCCCAATTTGGGTCCCCTACCTGAGGGGGGCGGCGGGGGCCCCACAGACCGCAAGTTTTTATAAATCGCGTCAATTTTTAAAAAAGTCGATTCCTAAAAAATTTTTTTTAAAAATCTGGCAATTTTGACCTTTGTAAGTTATTGATTTTAAACAAGTTGTCACACTTGTCACACTTGTCACACTTAAAACGCATATTACCCCCCACCCTAATTTTTATTTTTTATTTTTTAAAATAGAAAAATAGACAAAGAAGTGTGGCAAGTGTGACAATGTGTTATTAATCAATGGGTTACAGAGGGGTAAAGTGTGACACACAATTGTTACAAATTGTAACAATCCTTTATATTCAATGACTTACATAAAAAGAAGTATGACAAACTGTTATAAATCAATGACTTACATATACTTTTTTGTTAATACTGCAAATTTTTGGCAATAATTTGCGCAAATTTGCATTAGTATACGTAGACAACGTTCATGGTTTTGCGTAGCCAAACAATTTTGATTACTGCATTAGTAAAGATGTGCTCATATCGAGTACATTTGATCTAAAAAGGAGAACAACATGGCTTGGACTAAACCAGCAGCTACAGAAATGCGTTTTGGCTTTGAAGTAACTATGTACGTGATGAACAAATAAGTTATATTTTTGTATAACTTTTTGGAAGGGGCTTAAAACGTCCCTTTCTTTTTTATAGACTTGGATAAGTTTAGATGGCCATAACGGCAATTCAAAAAGTATTAACGCTTGACTATTGGAAGCGAGCAGACAAATTAAAAATAGGAGACTATGTATTTAACCAAAATGGCAAGATCGTTCAGGTTAAATTGGTCCAGCATTATTTTTCTGACAAATGTTATGAAGTAACTTTTGATGATCATCTTACCATAGAGGGAGATGTTAATCTTGGTTTCTTAATCCAAGACAGAAATCATAGGAAACAGTTAGACGCTTATAAAAACGTCAGGCCGTTTATGAGGAAGTTAAAGTTTACTAAACTATCTAACATCCTGAATGAATCTTTAAAAGATAAACGTGGTCGAACAAAGTATTCGATCCCAACCACAAAGCCGATTGAGTTTCCTCACCAAGCTTTAAGTATACCGCCATTTCTTTTTGGGTTCTGGCTTTATAATAAAAACTCAAAGTATAACTTAGTTACCATTCCAGGCTACCAAGATTTCATCTATGAAAAGTTTAGAAGCCATGGATATAAAATTATTGAAGGGCCTAAAAGAAAAAATGGCAAACGGGTCTTTAAAACAGAACCAGCGATCCATTTACAATTGGCACCCAACATTCCTTCTCGCATACCAGCAAACTATTTGTTTGCTTCTGTGGAAGAACGAATCGAATTATTGACTGGTATCATGCATGCAAAGTCAGATCAGTATGATAAGAAAACAGATACGTTTAGATTCTCATCAAGGAACTTAAACGTAGTCAGGCAGATTCAAGCTTTAGTTGAATCATTAGGAGCAAAGACTAACATTAACTTTAATCCAGGACGAAATACATACACATTGTATTTTAAGTTTAGGATTAAGATCATGGATATTCAAAACTCCCCACCAATAAAAGTTTATCTTGGTAGAAGATACATAAAACAAATCACACCCATTCAATCCCAAATGTGTGTGCACATTGAAACAACGGGAAAAGACAACAGCATACTTGTTGGCGAAGGATTCATATCTACATGTTAACACTTAAGCAAGAAAAAATCTTAGCAGATTTTGCAAATAAAAACCGACACTGGCCAAAGAACCAACTTGATGCTGCTATCTGGCAAATCAAATGGTCACTACAGGCACTCCCCCATCAACGCGAACCTGATGACGGAGAGTTTGATACATTCCTCATGTTAGCGGGCCGGGGTTCAGGTAAAACACATACAGCATCCCATTGGATTGGTATACGTGCTTGGAAGTATGACAACACCCGCTGGTTAGTCACGGCACCAACATCAAATGATATCAGAGCCACTTGTTTTGAAGGAGACTCTGGTCTTCTCAATATCATACCACCATCTCTCATTAAAGATTACAACAAGTCTCTATTTGAAATTACTCTAACCAACGGATCATTAATCCAAGGTATCCCTGGATCAGAACCTGAACGTTACCGAGGTAAACAATTTCATGGTGCATGGTTTGATGAGTTGTGTGCATTTGAATACTTAGACGATGCCTATGATGGTGTTCAGTTTACATTACGTCTTAAAGATCCGCGCATTCCTCGTGTGCAACAAATCATTACCACAACACCAAAACCTAAAGAACTTATTGTTGATCTTAATGAAGGCAAAGTAGGTGGCGATGTTTATGTGGTAAATGCATCGTCGTACGATAACAAAGATAATTTATCTGCTACGTTCTTTAAACAGTTAGAAACTTACGATGGTACAGATATTGGTCGTCAAGAAATTTATGGTGAGATCTTAGATCCTGAACAGGCAGGTATCATCAAGCGTAAACATTTCCGTATGTGGCCAGCAGATAAACCAACACCTGATTTAGAATACGTTATTGCTTCATACGATCCAGCCACATCAGAAAAAACAATGAATGACCCAACGGCATGTACTGTGTGGGGAGTGTTTGAGCGCGAAGATGCAGGCACGTCCATTATATTATTGGATGCATGGGATGGACACCTAGCCTATCCAGAACTTCGACGCAAAGTCGTTGAGGACTTTAAAGAAATGGTCTATGGAGCTGATAACGATTTCGGTAAAGGAAGGAAAGCCGATCTCGTATTGATGGAAGATAAGTCAGCAGGTATCTCCCTTATTCAAGAGCTCCAAGGATCAGGTATCGAAGTTCGTGGATACAATCCAGGTCGCGCTGATAAAGTCCAGCGATTAAACATTGTAGCACCATTAATTGCAAAAGGCAAAGTATTTATTCCAGAAGATCCAGAACGTCCTGGTGAATTTGCAGACTGGGCTAAACGTTTTTTGCGTCAGGTTTGTTCTTTCCCTGAAGCAGGCGGTCATGATGACTATGTAGATTCCTTATCTCAATCCCTTCGAGTGCTCCGTGATTCAGGCTGGATTCAATTAGATCCTCTTCCACCGCGGGATTATTCTTATGCTGATGATGGGCATAAGAGATTTGAAAATCCGTACGCCGTATAGGGCGGATAGTTAAAAAGATATGCATTAGTACAAACATGATGGAATTATTAAAAACACCACACCAAAAGATCTTAGAAGAGGCTGGCGCTTCTCCTTTGCCATCCCCTGGAATTTTAAATACCCCAAAGCAAATGTTATTCCAAGAAGCGGGTATACTTCCTAAATATGCTGAAGGTAATCAAGTAAAATCTATAGAACAACAATTATCCCCAGAACAAATGATGGCCGCATTAATTATTAATGGCTACGAACCTCCAAAATTTAAATATGCTGACGGTGGATCTGTGGAAACTTCCATATTATTAAAAATATTATCTCATCCAGATTTTTATAAACATTTAGAACAATACTATTCTCAATCATTAGGTAATCAATAATGGCTCAACCAATCATTCCATTACAGCAAGGTGATACTTTAGCTTCTTTAGATCGTGAGCAAGAAATTCATGAAGCGACTGATCAAACAGAAGATACAGAAGAAATTGCTGAAGTACTTGGATTAGAAACGGATGATGCTGAACAAGAAGTTATTGAGTTAGATGATGGTTCAGTTGTTATTAATTACCAAAATAAATTTGGACCACAAAAAGATCCTGAGTTTTATGAAAACTTAGCTGAAAATTTTGATGAAAGTATTTTAGATACTCTTGCTTATGAGTATTTAGATTTCATTGATGTTGACCGTGAATCAAGAAAACAACGCGACAAACAATACGAAGAAGGTTTACGTCGTACCGGTTTAGGCAAGGACGCGCCTGGCGGGGCCACCTTTGACGGCGCGTCTAAAGTCGTCCACCCTGTTATGGCTGAGAGCTGTGTTGACTTCGCAGCTTCTTCCTCAAAAGAGTTACTACCACCTGACGGTATTGTAAAATCAAACATCAAAGGTGAAGCAGACACAGTTAAAGAAGCAACGGCAGATCGTAAAGTTAATTTTCTTAACTGGCAACTTACAGAACAAGTCCAAGAATACCGTGATGAGATGGAACAACTTCTCACACAACTACCATTAGGTGGATCACAATTTTTAAAATGGCGGTATGATAGCGAACAAAAACGCCCAACGTGCGAGTGGGTTCCGATTGACAATATCTTACTTCCATATTCTTCAACTAACTTCTATACTTCCCCACGAGTTACAGAAGTTCAAGATATTACAGAAGATACATACCTACAAAGAATAGAACAAGGTATCTATCGTGATATAGACGCAAACTATTCTTCAGATACACCACTTAACGATCAAACGCAAGCTGAAAAAGCTAACAATAAAATTGAAGGTAAAGATATGCCTTCAAAAAATATTGATGGATTGCGTCGCGTTTATGAAATTACATGTTTCATTCGTTTGGATGATGACCCCCTTACTGAAGGAAAACGCGCACCTTACATTTTAACCATTGATGAATCTAGTGGAAAAGTATTAGCCCTTTATAGAAACTGGGAAGCAAACGATGAAAAATTGGAAAAATTGGACTGGTACGTCGAGTTTAAGTTTATTCCTTGGCGTGGCGCTTATGCTATTGGTCTTCCTCACCTTATTGGTGGTTTGTCTGCTGCACTTACTGGTTCGTTACGTGCTCTTCTTGATGCAGCACACATTTCTAACAGCCAAACGATGCTTAAACTTAAAGGTGGACGCATCAGTGGACAATCAGACAGAATAGAACCAACGCAAGTAATGGAAATTGAGGGCGCCCCTGGCGTCGATGATGTGCGTAAAATTGCAATGCCTATGCCATTCAATCCACCATCATCAGTACTTTTCAATTTACTTGGCTGGTTAACTGACGCTGCTAAAGGTGTTGTAACAACAGCAGAAGAAAAAATTGGTGAAGCCAACAATAATATGCCTGTTGGTACTGCACAAGCACTAATTGAACAGGGTGCTAAAGTATTTTCAAGCATTCACGCAAGATTACATAGATCACAAGCTAAATCCTTAGCAATTATTTCACGTATCAATCATTGGTACTTGAGTGAGATGGATAATGAATCAGGAGAAGAGATTGAAGTTAGGGACTTTGCTTACAATAACGATGTACGTCCTGTTTCTGATCCTAACATCTTTTCGGAAACGCAAAGATTAGCACAAAACCAAGCTATTTTAGAGATGGCGAAGTCAGCACCTCCAGGCATGTTTGATATTCGTGCCATGTATCGTCGTGTATTAAAACAATTAAAAGTACCAAGTATTGATGAAATCTTACCAAACCCACAAGGTGCATCAGAATCTAATCCTGCGTTAGAAAACGTGGCTATGACAATGGGTCGTCCAGCGGCGGCATATCCTGATCAAGATCATATTTCTCATATTAAAGTGCATTTAGAGTACGCAAACAATCCATCTTATGGTGCAAGCCCTGTTATTGGACCAGCATTCTCTCCATTAGCACTAGATCATTTAAAACAACATTTAACATTACATTATTTACAATCTATGCGTGCTTATGTGGCTCAAGCAGCAGGTGGAAAAGATGCATTTGACTTACATGAAGAGAAACCACTTGATGTTGAAGCACAACAAGCGCTTGCAATTGCATCACAATTAGTTGATCAAGACACACAAATGGTTATGCAACAATATAATCAACAAATTAGTCAATTAGCTCAAAAAGTTTCACAAATGCATCAATCTCAACAGCAACAAGCTGCTGAAGCTGACCCAACTGCTCAAGTATTACTTAAAACTCAAATGGCAGAAACACAACGTAAAGCGGCAGAATCTCAATCACGCTTACAATTTGAACTTCAAAAAACCCAACAAGATTATCAAATCAAAGTGGCAGAGCTTCAACAAAAAATGGCAGACTTACAAACTAAGTATTCTACTCAGTCTACGGTCGATTCACAAAGAAATGCTACAAATATTGCAATGGCTGATCTTAATAATTCATCACGTGAGAGAATTGCAGAAATTACCGCACGTGCTGGCTTAACAGCAGATCAAATGGCAATGCAACATGAGCAAGATTTAACAGCTTTAGAGGCATCTCAAGAAGCTAGATCAGATATTCGTCAACATGGCTTAGAAATAAAGCAGCAAGCATTTACTCAATTGGCGCAACAAGACCAACAAGCTGCACAACAAGCCGCACAGGCGGATCAACAAAGAAAGCAACACATCGTTGACTTGGCTAAACAAAAATTTGATTTAGAAGCTCAAAATCAACAACAAAGCCAACAGCTTTCTGCACAGCAACAAATGCAACAACAAGATCAACAACCATCCACTGAGGAATAATCATGGCATTAGAAAAAGAATTAGGCTTTAGAAAAGCATACAAGATGACAGGCACACCTGGCTACGCTGGCGGTCCTGATCAAAAAGTAGAAGAAGGCCCATCTGGTTCACACAGAGACAATAACTGGAAAATTGGCGCTAAACAAGCTAAATTAGCTAAAGGCGAAAAAATCGGTCCAGATAAAAATCTTAACGAAATCGGCGGCGGCAACTTTTATTAGTATTTGGGGCGGATTGCCTCAAAGTCATGCATTAGTAATCGCATGAAAGATATCATAACTGAATTAATCGGTCAGATAAAGACTGAGCAAACGAAAATTGCGGAATCGTTAACCGCAGGACATGCTATTAACATTGAAAGTTACCAACGTCTTGTTGGTAACCATCAAGGTTTACAAGCGGCGTTAAATCTGCTTGATAATATCATGTCTGAAGATGACGAAGACACTAACAACTAAACTGTAAAGTTTAAGGAGGTTTGCCGAATGGCAGCATTTGACGTTGTAGCAAAGTCAGAGCCAGATTTACGCTCTGAAATAGAATGTTTTCCAGTAATAGACCCAGGTATTGAAGTTGCAGGTGACCGAGTACTCGTTCAATTAAGAAGAGAAAAGGTAACAAGCAAGGGTGGTATTATTTTGGTAGACGAAACAAGACAAACGATTAAGTTTAACGAAACTGTAGCTAAAGTTATCCAAGTTGGACCTTTGGCATACAAGGATCCATTTACACTTGAATCATGGCCTGAAGGCCCATGGTGTAAAGAAGGCGACTTAGTGAGAACTATCAAATATGGTGGTGATCGCTTTGTAGTTGACGCAGGTGATGAAGGTGCTCCGGTAGTGTTTATTACATTACAGGCTCGTGAAATCATTTCTCGCATTAAGAATTTTGAATATGCGCAGAAAATGAAAGCGTTTGTAGATTAATTAACTTTGAAGAAAGTATAACATGGCAGATAAAGAAAAAGACGTTCCAATTAAGGAACAAGAAGATGGCTCAGTTCTAGCCAAAGTGGAAGATCTTCAAGATGACTTTGAAGATGAAGCCCCAAAAGAAGAACTAAAAGAAGGTGGCGAAGTAGAAGCGTCAGCCGAGCAAGAAGATGAAGATCATGAAGAAGAAAGTGAACATCAGGAAGAAGAATCTGATGATGAACGTGAAAAAATTCGTGAAGCACGTCGTGAAGAACGCAGACTCAAAAAAGAGTTAGCAAAACAACGTGAAGCTTCTGCTAAACACAAGATTAGTGCGCTTGAGAGACGAAACGAAGAGCTTGCTCAACGTTTAATGAAATTAGAAAGCGGCGTAACATCATTTAGACTCAATCAAATCGACAAAACACTTGAAGATGAAGCAACAAGAGTCGAATATACTAAAATGAAAATGTTACAAGCTGCTCAAGCTAATGATCACGCAGCTCAAGTTGAATATTTGGAACAGTTGACAGAAGCAAAACAACGCTTACAACAAATCCAACATTTTAAAAAGCAACAACTCGAAGCAGCCAAAAAACCAGTACAAAATGTACCTACGCCCATGGCGCAAGAAGTACAAAGAAATGCAACAAACTGGTTAAAGAAAAATTCTTGGTATGATCCAGATGCTAGAGATACAGATAGTAGAATTGCCAAGGTAATCGATCAGGAACTTGTTTCCGATGGTTGGGATCCAGCAGATCCTGAGTATTGGGATGAGTTAGATAATAGGTTATCTGCACGTCTACCTCACCGCTATAGTGCGGCTAAAGGTACGACACCAAGACGATCAGCGGGACCAACCGCTTCAAGTCGAGTGTCAAATACTGCAACAGCAAGACCTAACACAATCACATTAAGTAAAGATCGTGTTCAGGCTATTAAAGATGCTGGTGCATGGGACGATGTAGAAAGACGAAATAAAATGATCCGCGCATACGCTTCGTATGATCGCGCTAACAAAGGATAATAATCATGGCAAATACTAGAGTAAAAAGAGATTTAGACGATCGCTTAGCCGATCGAGCACAAGAAGTTATGGATCGCGCTACAACAGCAGATCCGAATGATATCGCACGTCGTGAACGCCTTGATGCGTTTAGAGACAAATGGGCAAATAGTGCACTGCCTGACATCCCAGCTGGAGCAATCCCTGGAATGCACTTGTGTTGGTTATCAACAACCAATACATATGACAGTATCGACAAACGTATGGCGTTGGGTTATGAGCCAGTTAAAGCCGGAGAATTAGGATTAGGCTTTGAAGGACTAGGCAAGATGAGCTCAGGCAAGTTTGAAGGCTGTATTAGTTGTAATGAAATGGTACTTTTTAAATTACCAGAAGACGTGTATCAAGAAGTTATGAGAATGCTTCACTTAGAAGATCCTCTTGAGCATCAACGCAATATTACTGCGCAAGTACGTAATACTGCAGAGGAAAGAAAAGGTGGTCGTTCCCTACTTGAAGGCGGATTATTGGAAATGGAAAAAGATACTGCAAAAGCTAATAACAAAAATATTAGATTTCAATAACAATCTTCAATCACAAAGGAAAAGACAATTATGTCAGCAACATTTCAACCCTTTGGCCTGAAGCCAGCGTATCACCCAAGTGGTTTGGACCGTGCTGTACCATTCGTAGGTACTAACACATACATCCCTGGCGTGACATACACTGCTCCTTACAGCTTAAGTACTGGTCAATCATTTTACCAGTATCAACCTGTAGCGATCACTACAACAGGTCAATTAACAATCGCTAACCAAACTGCTGCAAGCGGTAAGGTATACGGCGTGTTCGATGGCGTAGAGTACACAAACTCTGACGGTCGTCGTTCAGTAGCAAAATATGCATCTAAGTTAACACTTGATGCTTCAACAAACATCGTATTCTGGATTTTCTCTGATCCTGCATTAGTATATGAAGCGCAAGTTAACGGCTCAGCTACAACAGCAGCAATCGGTACAGAATACAACTTTGATACAACTTCTGGTTCTACAGTTTCTGATGGTATTGCTATCGGTAACGGTGGTGCTGGTTTCTCTACTACTGCATTGCTTGCAACAGCAGTTGGTACAGGTAATCAAGGTCAAGTACGTGTAGTTGGATTAGGTCGTGAAGTAGCATACCCAGCAGGTAACACAAATCAATGGGGTGATGCTTACACTATCGTTCAAGTACAAATTTCTAATAACCAGTTCGCTGCCGCTTCAGTGTCAGTGTAACGTAACGAAAGGAACTCTTAGATGGCAACCCCAATGAGAAGTACGGACTTTCGTGCGGTAGTCGAACCGATTATCAACGAAGTCTTTGATGGTGTTTATGAACAACGTGACGACGAATGGAAAGGCTTTGTAGAACAAATCCAAGGTATTCCACGTAACTATCACGAAGAAGTAATGTTATTTGGTATGAATGCTGCACCTGCAATGCCTGACGGCACTCCAGTAAGCTACGACCAAGGCGGTACATTATATATCACACGTTTCATCTACCAAATCTATGGTTTAGCATATGCTTTAACTAAAGTTTTGATGGAAGACGGTGATCATATCCGTATCGGTTCAACATTTGCTAAACACTTAGCTCAATCTATGATTGAAACTAAAGAAACATTATGCGCTAACTTACTTAACTTTGCTTTCACAAGCGGTTATGTTGGTGGCGACGGTGTAACATTGATCAATACTGCACACCCAATCGCTAACGGCGGTTCATACAGTAATCAATTAAGCACAGCTGCTTCTTTATCACAAACATCAGTTGAGCAAATGTTAATTCAAATCCGTTCTGCAGTTGACAACAATGGCAAACGTATTAGATTAAAAGCTGAACAATTAGTTGTTCCACCAGCACTTGAATTCCAAGCTGAAGTTATTCTTAAATCAGTTTTACGTTCAGGTACTGCAGACAACGATTTGAACCCAATCAAGTCAACAGGTATGTTACCAAAAGGTGCACACGTTGTGACTCGTCTAAGCTCATCTAAAGCTTGGTGGATTCAAACTGATGCTGAGAATGGTCTCATGTTAGTAATGCGTCGCCCCATGGAGAAATCTATGGAGGGCGATTTTGAAACTGACTCAATGAGATACAAAGCTACTGAAAGATACGCGACGGGCTGGCACGATGCTCGTAACATCTACGGTACAGCTGGTCTATAATCAGTGATGTAAATTCAAAAAAGCCAGTGTAAAAGCTGGCTTTTTTGTTTTATTTAACGTATAATTTAATTATGCCTAGAGA
>Ga0208500_1000059_pt1 | contig 29555 bp, 40 predicted proteins | sample CryBogCBE17Sep08_FD_184568 | JGI IMG/M metagenome (GOLD analysis project Ga0208500, IMG submission 184568) | Freshwater microbial communities from Crystal Bog, Wisconsin, USA - CBE17Sep08 (SPAdes) | ecosystem: Environmental > Aquatic > Freshwater > Lake | place: Crystal Bog, Wisconsin, USA...
GCATATTATTAAGGATTGAGATGGATGATTATATAAACAATTTAATGAGTAAAGCTGTTGAAGAATACCCATTTATTGCAAAACATAATCCTATCGTAATGGTTGGAAATGCAGGGGAAGACTACGCTGAAACATGGCCCCAAAATGAGCCCGGCGCTCCAAACGCTCCAAGGCCAAAAGAATTTCCCATTGATAGAGTCGGAGTGATGATAGGCAAACCCAACGAATTTACCCATCACGACTTGGCTGGCGAATTAATGCATGTCGATCCCATTGCAAATAAAACTAGAAAAGGTTTAATAGATTCAATGACTGCAAAGCAACTTGCTACACTTGCTACAGTTTCTGGTGACTTTAAGCAAACAATGGACGAAGGCAGGCCGGCCGCAGATGCGGTGCAAAACGGAACAGACTCTGCAATGCGAGGATATCTATTAAATCAATGGCCAAAAGAAGCCAACGATGAAATGAAATACAACAAAGACCAACTCAAAATGTTGGATTCATTAAAGAGCTATATGAAACAAGATTTAGGTAACAAGTCCGGTGGGGTTGCAATGCCGCAACATTATTCATCAGGTAATTGGAAATTAATTTAAGGATTAATCATGGCAATTAGCAAAGCACTTTATCAAGCCCCACAGGGATTAGATTCTCTCATGGGGAACAACATTGAGATCGAAATCGAAATGCCTCCTATGGATGAAGGCATGGACGTAGATCTTGAACATGTAGAAGAAATCAAAGGCATTGGGTTTGATGAAAACCTTGCCGATCATATTGATGATGCTGAACTTGCCATGATTGCTTCTGAGTTACTTAGTGACTTTGAAGAAGATGTTGCCTCTCGTAAAGATTGGATGCAAACCTATGTAGATGGTCTAGAATTATTGGGTTTGAAGATCGAGGAAAGGTCAGAACCCTGGGAAGGCGCGTGCGGTGTGTACCACCCACTACTTGCTGAAGCATTGGTGAAGTTCCAGTCTGAGATGATGATGGAGACATTCCCAGCTCGTGGTCCGGTTAAGACCATGATCATAGGCAAAGAAACCCCAGATAAAAAAGAGGCAGCACTAAGGGTTGAGACGGATATGAATTTCCGCTTGACTGACCAAATGGTTGAGTACCGTCCCGAGCATGAGAGGCTTCTTTGGGGTGTAGGTTTATCTGGTAATGGCTTTAAGAAGGTGTACTATGATTCTCATTTGGGTCGTGAGACTTCTATATTTGTACCTGCAGAAGATTTAGTTGTTCCTTATGGTGCGTCCAGTTTGGAATCTGCTGAGCGCGTAACCCATGTGATGCGCAAGACCAGCAACGAGGTCAGAAGGCTGCAGTACTCTGGCTTTTGGAGAGATGTAGACCTTGGTGAGCCAGACATTGTGCTGGACGAGGTGGAGAAGAAAATTGCTGAGAAGCTTGGCTTTAGAGCTACAAGCGATGAGCGCCACAAGATACTAGAGATGAACGTCTACCTAAACCTCAAGGGGTTTGAGCATGTGGACGAGAGCGACGAGATGACCGGTATAGCATTGCCTTACATCGTCACAATCGACAAAGCTACGGCTACAGTGTTGGCAATTCGCCGCAATTGGAGAAAAACAGATCCTCTATTTACTAAGCGCAATCACTTTGTGCACTACGGGTATATACCAGGGTTTGGCTTTTATCACTTTGGTCTGATCCACTTGGTTGGTGCATTTGCTAAATCAGGCACATCACTACTTAGACAACTGGTTGACGCAGGCTCTCTTGCTAATTTGCCAGGCGGCTTTAAAACCCGTGGTCTGCGGGTTAAGGGTGACGACACCCCCATAGCACCGGGCGAGTTCAGGGACGTAGACGTTCCAAGCGGTTCGATGAAAGACAATATCATGCCGCTACCTTACAAAGAGCCAAGCCAGACTTTGCTTGCTTTGATGAACCAGATCATTGAGGACGGACGTCGCTTTGCAAACACTGCGGATCTTCAGATCAGCGATATGTCAAGCCAAGCTCCAGTTGGTACAACACTGGCTATTTTGGAACGTACCCTTAAGGTAATGTCAGCGGTTCAAGCAAGACTTCATTATGCGATGAAGCAAGAGCTGGCTCTCCTTAAAGAGATTATTAAAGATTACATGCCAGAAGACTATGACTACGAGCCAGAAGAAGGTGACCGTAGCGCTAAGAAATCTGACTATGACTGCGTGGATATTCACCCTGTCAGTGACCCCAATGCAGCAACAATGGCGCAAAAGATTGTGCAATACCAGGCGGTATTACAGTTGGCACAGGGCGCACCACAGATCTACAACATACCACTATTACATCGCCAGATGCTAGAAGTATTGGGGATTAAGAACATCCAAAAGCTTGTCCCAATGGATGGGGATCAAAAACCCACAGATCCTGTAACGGAAAACCAGAACATATTGATGAACAAACCCGTCAAGGCGTTCTTGTATCAGGATCACCAAGCCCATATTGCTGTTCATATGTCAGCAATGCAAGATCCGAAGATTCAACAATTACTGCAAAACAACCCACAAGCACAGGCGCTACAAGCCGCTATGATGAACCATATCAACGAGCACTTGGGTTTCCAGTACAGAATCGAGATCGAGAAACAACTTGGTATGTCCCTACCCGCCGAGAAGGATGCGGAAGGCGAAGATATCCCAATGAATCCAGAAGTCGAAGCAAGACTTGCTCCGCTACTTGCCCAAGCCGCACAAAAACTGCTCTCACAAAACCAAGCGCAGGTGGCTCAGCAACAAGCTCAACAACAAGCCCAAGACCCACTGGTACAAATGCAACAACAAGAGTTGCAGATCAAAGCGCAAGCCCAGCAACAAAAGGCTGCAAAAGACCAAGCCGATATCGCGCTCAAACAAAATCAGCAACGTATCGAACAGCAGCGCATCGCTGCACAAACTATGACAAGTCTCAAGCAAATAGACGTAGACGCGCTCAAGACTGCTGCGCAACTCAAAACACAGCACAAGAACAAGGCTATAGATATTAAACATGATTCAGCCAAAGTATTGGCGGAGCATGAGCACCAAGCTAGACAAACTCATAAACAGATCTTCGCTGACGGAATCAAAACCGCCATGCTTGAAGGTAATAAGGCATCTGCCTCAGATAAAAGTGCACACCATGAAAAGGAAATGCACGCATTAAACGCCATGCAACAAATGGCACAAAATCAACCAACACAAGGTGAAGAATGACACATTTAGAAGTCCTAGTCCAACAAACGGACGAAAGAGTCGAATACCTACAAAAGTTTTTAGGCTCTGGGAAAGCAACAAGTTTTGAAGATTACAAGAGTCTTTGCGGTGAGATTAAGGGTCTGCTCATTGCACGAGGATTAGTACTAGACCTGAAACAAAACTTGGAGAATGATGATGACTGAATTCGACGTACAAGCCGTTGATTTGTCAGGTATCTTGAATAAAGATACGGTAGATAAAGCGAAACAATTACCAGACCCAGCTACATTCCATATACTAACTGTTGTTCCAGAAGCAATGGTGGAGTACGCGGATAGTGAAGTAGGTTTAATTAAGTCCGACCAAACAAGGCATTATGAGGAAGTTTTAACTCCTGTGCTTTTCGTAGTCAAATTAGGCCCCGATGCTTACAAAGATAAAGCGAGGTTCCCAACCGGACCGTCGTGCAAGGAAGGTGATTTTGTCATCGTCCGTCCCAATTCAGGCACCCGTCTGAAGATTCATGGTCGTGAATTCAGGATCATCAATGATGACTCTGTACAAGCGGTTGTGGAAGATCCAAGAGGCATTTCAAGAGCATCATAAGGAGCAAATATGGCTGAAACACAAGGCGAGGAATTTAAATTTCCTGACGAGATAGATAAGGATAAACCCTTAGATGAACCCAAACTTGAGATAGAGTTTGAGGACGATACCCCACCAGAGGATCGTAACCGCACCCCAATGCCTGCTCAAATTGTCGAGAAACTTGACAAAGACGAGCTAGACAAATACGAAGGCGAAGTAAAAGAAAAAATGCTTCAAATGCGTAAAGTCTGGCATGACGAGCGCAGGGCAAAAGAAGCCGCTTATAGAGAGCAGCAGGAAGCTATTGCGCTTGCCAAGCGGGTAATGGAGGAGAATAAAAAGATCAAGCATATGCTCTCCACCGGGGAGAAGGAATATGTCGATACTCTTAAAACTTCTGCTGATCTACAACTGCGCTTAGCGCAGGATGAGTACCGCAAAGCCTACGATGCGGGCGACACTGACAAGATCATTGAAGCCCAGCAAAAGATGCAAGAAGCCAACATAAAGATCATGCAAGCGAAGAATTTTCGTTTGCCCTCTTTACAAGTTGAAGAAAATAGTGTACAAACCATACCTGAACAGACACAATCTGCTCCCGAACCTGATTACAAGGCTAGAGCGTGGCAACAACGCAATCCTTGGTTTGGACAGGACGAGGAGATGACCGCAGCAACTCTTGGCTTACACGAAAAGCTGAGACGCAACGGAGTAGTGATTGGGTCTGACGAATATTACGCAGCATTGGACAAAACAATGCGCAAGCGCTTCCCCGAATACTTCGAGGAGGACGCACCCAATGAACCTGCAAAGGAAGCACCGAAGCAAGTCGAAAGACCAGCTTCTATCGTAGCACCAGCAGTTCGTAGTTCATCCCCCAATCGGATCAAACTTAAAACTAGCCAAGTCCAGTTAGCAAAGAAACTTGGGCTTACACCGGAGCAATACGCCATTGCAGCGAAGAAATTGGAGTCACAAAATGTCTGATAAACAAAATAGATTAAGCCGCGAATTAGATAGCCGAGTAATGACTATGGCTAGACCAACTGAGTGGCGTCCGCCAGATGTATTACCAGCACCAGAGCCACGCCCTGGCTGGAGTCACAGGTGGGTTCGTATTAGTATGTTAGGTGCTGCTGACCCAAGCAATATTTCTTCTAAGTTCCGTGAAGGGTATGAACCCTGCAGAGCAGAGGATTATCCTGAACTGATGATGCACGAAACCCAAGATGGTCGCTTTAAAGGCAACATCGAGGTAGGTGGTTTATTGTTATGCCGTATTCCAGAGGAATTTATTTCCCAGCGAGATGCTTATTTCGCCAAGCAAACTAAAGCCCAAATGGACTCGGTTGACAATACCTTTATGAGAGACAACGATCCTAGGATGCAGAAGTTCTCTGAAAGAAAATCAGAGGTACGCTTCGGTTCTGGGGCAGCTTAATTTTTAACGGAGATTTAAATGGCATATCCTACAGTATCGGCCCCTTACGGCCTAAAGCCTGTAAATCTTATTGGTGGACAAGTTTTTGCTGGATCAACTCGTCAGTTGCCTATCCAGTATGGCTACGCTACTAATATTTTTTACGGCGATTTCGTTGCACTAGCCCAAGGCTTTATCACACGCCAATCAGTTTCTACTGGTGGCGGCGCATCAGGCATGGTTGGTGTTTTCCTTGGCTGTAACTATACAGATCCAGTAACTAAGCAAAAGCGCTATAGCCAATACTGGCCCGCAAGCACTTTAGCTGGTGATGCACAAGCTATTGTTTGTGATGATCCTGACACAGTTTTTAAAGCTGTTGTTTGCTCATCTGGAACCACTGTTGCTTCAGCAAGTATCCCCATGATTGGTCAAAACTACCAGATGATTAACAACACTGGTAACGTCAATACTGGTGACTCTGCTAACGCATTGCTCTACTCTGCAACTTTGACAACAAGCACATTCCCAATTCGTGTTGTTGACATCGTTCGTGACACAGCTCAGTCTTATTCTGCTGTTGGTAGCTCAAGCTCTACAACAATCACTATGACAACCGGACCTAACGGTAACGTGTCGCAAGGTGCTGACGTAGCTTACTTGGCATCTAATGGTCAGCTCATTGAGACTGGTTCTTTTGTTACCGCAGCTATTTCTGCTGGTGCAACATCTGGAACATTAAACGTAGCCGTTGCCGTCCCTGGTGGTGTCACAGCTATCCCATCCGCATCAACTATTGTGTTTACAAACTATCCTGAAGTGCTTGTTAAGCTTAACTTCGGTATACATGAGTATTACACTGCAACCGCTGTTTAAGGAGTAACATAAAATGGCTATTTCACGCGCACAACTATTGAAAGAGTTGCTCCCTGGACTGAACGCATTGTTCGGATTAGAGTACGCACGCTACGGCGAAGAGCACAAAGAGATCTATGAAACAGAAACCTCTGAGCGTTCTTTTGAAGAAGAAACCAAACTTTCAGGTTTCTCTGCTGCACCTGTTAAGGCTGAGGGTAATGCCATCGCTTATGACAATGCACAGGAAGCTTGGACAACTCGCTATAACCACGAAACCATTGCTCTTGGTTTTTCAATCACCGAAGAGGCGATTGAAGATAACTTGTATGACTCTTTGTCTGCTCGTTATACAAAGGGCTTGGCTCGCGCTATGGCTTACACCAAGCAAGTTAAAGCTGCCGCAATCCTAAACAATGGATTTAACGCTGCTTATACTGGCGGTGACGGTGTTTCTTTGTTCAATACTGCACACCCATTGGTTAACGGCGGTACTAACGCTAACACTCCTTCTACACCTGCTGACTTGAACGAAACAGCCCTTGAAAATGCTGTTATCCAGATTGCAGCTTGGACAGATGAGCGTGGTCTCTTGATCGCTGCTAAGCCCAAGAAGTTGATTGTTCCTCCAGCACTCCAATTCGTTGCAACTCGTTTGCTCGATACAGAGTTGCGCGTTGGTACAAACAACAACGACATTAACGCAATTAAGAACAACGGCGCTGTTCCAGAGGGTTACACAATTAACCACTTCTTGACAGCTACCAATGCTTGGTTCTTAACAACTGACGTACCTAACGGTCTCAAGCACTTTGTTCGTACTCCATTGCAAAACTCAATGGATGGTGATTTCGATACGGGCAACGTGAGGTACAAAGCGCGCGAGCGTTACAGCTTTGGCTGGTCTGATCCTCTTGGAGTCTACGGTTCTTATTGATTTAGGATTGGGAGTTTCCCGGTCGGAGGGGTCCTCAAAAGGGACCCCTTTTTATTTTCATAAATTTGTTGACATGATCCAAAAATAGTGTATATTTCAGTTATCTGGGAATTCAACCTTGTTGCCACTGGCCCAGCAGACGATGCAACGATTAACAAGGTTTCTTTTGCATAAGGACTCATATCATGGGACGCAGTACATTTGAAGGGCCAGTCCTATCTGGCGATAACCGTTTTGGACCACAACGTGACATTGGTGGTGTTCTCTTAACCCAAACAATCCTTTTAGATTATTCTAAAACGACCCCCCAAGCTGCTGGTTACGCTGGCGCTTCTGGAGTATTTGCAACGTCAAATACAATCCCTAACTCAATTGCAACTATCTGGGCTCCTCAGTCTGGCGTATTCAGCAATTCTGGACCTTCATTAACATCCAATACACCTACTGCGGATGCAACAGGTACAAACTATCGTGGCGCAGTATTTTTACTTCCACAAGGTTCATACCTTAAGTCAATTGAATTTGATAACATTGTTCAGCCTACAGACGGAACAAATGCAGTAACTGGAATCCAACCTTATATCTCTAACGACTTTGCTACATCTGCTGGTGTATATGCAACTTCTGCGTCTATTACTGGCTCAAGCATCGGTCGCACAACAGCTACATTTACAGCAACTCAGTATGTAAATGCTCAGTCTACACTGCAAGATGTACAGAACATTCAACCCGGTACACAGCCTACATGGTTCTCCCAGTTAGTTGTTACATTAAAGTTGACTGTTGCTTCACTCACATCTGTTAACGCAGGTAAGATGAACATCATAGTAAGCTACGTCCAACCCGATCCTAACGTTGGTAACGGAACAACCTACCCATACGGTAACTACGACTAATAGCTAGGGGGCACTTGCCCCCTTTCTTAAATTAAATAGGAGTTTGTTGTATGGGAATGAATTTATTAAACCGTTTCTGGAGTTCTAACCCCGGAAATCTTGGTACTAACCAAGCTCAAACAGGTAACATGGGCCCACAAACCCCAAGCACTGCTTGGCAGGGTATTGATGGAGCCGCCGAGTTTGTTGCACCGCAACGCCTTCGTGACGTTGTTGGTAAGCTAAAGGTTAGCCAATCACAAAATATTTATGACGCTGACTTTGAGTATGGCGTTCAACCCCTTCGCTGGGAAAACTACATCCAGAACGTTTCTGGACAAGCATCTATTGTGCAAAATCCCGGTCTTGGTGGCGTAACCATGACCATTGGCGGTGGAAATACACCCGGTGATATTACGATTCGTCAAAGCCGTCCTTACCACAGATACCAGCCCGGTAAGACTTTTTACATGGCATCCAACGTAAACTTTGGTGCTTCTGTATCTGGGCAGTACCAGCGTGTAGGTATCTTTGATGATTCCAACGGTATCTTCTTTATGCAGTATGGAGCTACAACGGCTGACAATCCATACGCAATGAACGTGGTTCTTCGCTCCGATTCAGGCGGTTTACCTACAGATACAGTGTTTCCTGTAAGTCAGTGGAACGGCAATAAGAACATCATCAATGCTCTGGACTGGACAAAAGTCCAAATGATTTGGATGGAATACGCTTGGTACGGAGCAGGTGCTCTGCGCTGGGGCGTGGTCATCAACGGTGAGCCTTGGGTTCTCCATCAAGTTGGTGCAGGTAATGGTGTTATTCAAGGCGTTGCACAAATTAAGCCTTGGAGCCGTACAGGTAACTTACCTGTTCGTTACGAGCAAAGATATACAGGAAGTGCCGCATCATCTGTAATGACTCACTACGGTGTGTCAGTGCTGATTGAAGGCGGTATTGATAAACAACGTGGATTTACCTATTCATATGGTAATAACGCTAAGACTCAGACTCGTTCTGTTTCATCGGCTGCCGTTCGTTTCCCTGCAATGTCTTTCCGTATGAGAGCTGTTGGTGCTGATATTTTTGATCAGTCTAACGCAGCAGCCACAGGTGGTTCTCCTACGACTTTGACAATTAGTGCGGCAACGCCTTCTATTTCTTCTGTTGTTGGACAATCAAATAGCGGGCAAGCATTAGTTACATTTAGCTCTGCTCACGGTTATGCAGTGACTAACCCAGCAAATGCAAACAGCCCAGCTCAGTATGTGTCTCTTAGTTCATTTACTGAAGTAGGTACTGTAGCTACGGGTAACTACGCATTTTCTGGCACAACGCTAACTGTAACAACCGCAGTTGCTAGTGGTGCTTTACAACCCGGACAAGTATTATCCGGTACAGGTGTTACAGGGTCTCCCACAATCGTTGCTCAATTAACTGCTACAAGCTCTGCGGTTGGTTCACAAACTTTTGCAAGTGGCGGCGCAGTTGGTTCAAGCGTGGTTGTATTAGCGGCAGGTACTTCATTTGCTGTTGGGCAGTTGTTTGCTGGTACAGGCGTCCCCGCAAGTACATTCATTACGGGTGTAACTGGGGCTACGATTACTTTGAACAAAGCGTTTACAGTTCAAGCTGCTGGTACATACAACTCGTATACACCGGGCGGTTTGGGTACTTATCAAGTTAGCTCAACCCAGACTACTGGTTCAGGCACTTTGACTGCTACAACAACGTATGCAGCTCAGACTTGGTTAATCCAGTCTGTACCATCTACAACCACAATGATTCTTCCAATACAGTTGTTGACTGGTGTAACAGCCACAACAAACCCAACTGGAACATATTGGGCAGCTAATCAGTGGGTTGGTAAGTTTGTGTACTACCAAGCTAGTTTGCCGTCTATCAGCGCTATTTCAAATCCAGCATTGACTACGGTAGCGGGCATTAATAACTACTCGTCTACCATTACGTTTAGTTCTGCGCACAACTTGAAGCAGGGTGATGTTATTGTTATTAGCGGGTCAACTCCCGCTTATATGAATGGTATCTACTCTGTAACAATACCAACTACAAACCCAACTACTACAGTTGTGGTTAGCTGGGGTTACTTTGCTTCTGCTCCTGCAAATTATTCTTCTGGAGCTAGTGCAGTTAGCCCATACACAGGTCGTATTACATCGAATACAACAGGCGCAATAACATTTGGCGATGTGGTTACGGGTTTACCATTAGCAAACGGTCCTTCATCTGGTAATAGCTATCAGATTGGATTGATTGATCGTGGTCAATTATTACCCGCAACACTACTGTTAAATTCATCTGCAACTTGTTTGGTTGAGTTGATTTCTAGTACACCTACAAACCAATTGTCTTTAAGTCAGGCAAACTTTGTTCCTTTAAATCAATTGGGTTCATACAACTCATTTGCTGAACAGGATTTAAGCGCCACAACTTTGGCTGGTGGTGAGGTTGTGTACGCATTTTCAACACCTCCTAACGGTTTGCAACAACTTGATTTGGGTAACTTCTTCCCAGTACTTACTAACATTAAAGGTAACGTAGCCGACATTTTGACGGTCGCCGTAACTTCTTCTGCTGGTGCTACAGTACAGGTTAACGTAGTTTCACAGGAAGCGATGGCTTAATATGGCTAAATCTCCAGCTTGGCAACGCAAAGAGGGTAAGAACCCAAATGGCGGACTAAACGCCAAGGGGAGAGCTTCCGCTAAAAAGGAAGGCCATAATCTAAAACCACCTCAGCCAGAAGGTGGCCCACGTAGAAATTCTTTTTGCGCGAGAATGTCTGGTATGAAAAAGAAACTTACATCTTCGAAAACAGCAAACGATCCAAATAGCCGGATTAACAAATCTCTTAGAGCTTGGAATTGTGCAGAAGGTGGGTATATGAAAACAGCAGATGGTGTTGCAGAACGCGGTCATACTAAAGGAAGGTTCATATAATGGATACACATAACCTAAAAGAAATGGCTGACGGCGCTGCCGTTACGACCACATTTCTCGGCATGATGGGTTGGATGGAGCCTACAGTGTTTTTCATCACAAGTATTTTCTCTTTGGTATATTTGCTTATCCGTATTTGGGAAACCGATACAGTTCAAAAATTGGTGAATAAAAATGCCCAGTAGTAGCAAAAAACAACACAATTTCATGGAAGCGGTGGCTCATAATCCAGCGTTCGCCAAGAAAGTAGGGGTCCCCAAAAAAGTTGGGGAGGATTTTAGCCAGGCCGATAAAGGCAAAAAATTTTCTAAAGGTGGAAATATGAAGAAGATGTCAAGCGGTGGAGACACCACAGGTAAAGGCCCAAATAAACAAAGCAAGGGTCTAACTAAAGAAACTATGGGCAAAGTTAAAACTGCTGCTCCTAGCAAAGACGGGCTTGCCGAGCGCGGTAAGACCAAAGGTATGATGCCTAAAATGGCTGGTAGCACCACAGGTATGAAGCGTGGTGGTATGGCTAAAAAGAAATAAGGAGAATTTTATGAAAATGAATCATCCCCCATTGATGAAAGAAACCACACCTACTCATACACATCATGTGCATATGATGGAAAAAATGGAAGACGGTGGACATGTCCATCATCACAAAATGTATGGCGAGCATGCTGCAGGTCACATGAAAGAGCATGAGAAAGTTAAAGCTCTATGTGGCGGCGGAATGAGCAAATCTAAATAAGGACTTACTATGAAACGCAAAGTCAAACGCTATGATGGCGAAGAAGGTTCTGAAGTTGAATCAGACGATTCCGGTAGTTCTAAAGACTATGGGATAGATTACTCTGAATCTACAAATCCCGGTGGGTCTTTAGAAAACTATAAACCCGCTAAATCACAGTCTTTTAAAGAAGCTTTTGCTGCTGGTCGCGCCGCTGCTTTAGCTGGTGGTCCAAAGACATTTACTTGGAACGGTAAGACTTATGGAACTGAGTTGGCTAAACCTAAAGCTGCCTCTAAATCTATACCCAAAGAAGAACCCAAGTCTAAATCTACTGCTAAAGAAGAACCCAAGTCTGAATATAAGACTGAGTTTCAGCGTCAGCAAGAAAGAGCTGGGGAAGGCTCAGAAGCTTTTGGCCGCGTAATGAGTAGGATGGGGGATAAGATTAAAAGTGCTATTAGCCCTTCTAAATCTGAATCCAGAGGTTCTGGACGTATTGATACTTCTAACATAGACAAAAAAACTTTGTTGTCTAGAAAAGATATGGCTAAAGGCGGAACAGCTTCTAGCCGTGCCGATGGATGTGCGCAAAGAGGTCATACTAGGGGTAAATACCTATGATGGCAAGTCGCGGTATGGGGGCTATCAACCCATCAAAAATGCCTAAAGGAGAGAAAAAATCTCGCCGCGACAACACTGACTTTACTCAATATAAAGAAGGTGGCAAGATTGGACTTTATGCCAATATCCATGCGAAACAAAAAAGGATAGCGGCTGGGTCTGGGGAAAAGATGAGAAAGCCTGGTAGCAAAGGCGCTCCAACGAAACAAGATTTTATTGAATCAGCTAAAACCCGGAGAAACAAATGAGTTTACTAAAGCATATTGAAGAGAATGTTGAGCACTTATACGCTTTGATTAAGCATGTTGCAGCAACTCAAGAAGCCGCTCATGGAAGTGTAGTTCAAGAAACAAAAGATTTGCTTGAAAAGATTGAAGAGCATATGGGTGTTGCCAAACCTGCTGAGCCTATTATTGAAGCTCCTGTTGTAATTTCCGCACCTGTTGTAATTTCTGCACCTTCAGATACAAACGTAATTACTATGTCTGTAACCCCTGCGACAGTACCTATTGAAGCTCCGCAAACAGTTGCTCAAGAGCAATCTGCATCTAACGTGGCTAACTAATCATGGCAGAGAAATGGATTCAAAAAGCCATCAAAAAGCCTGGGGCTTTGCACAAATCTTTGGGCGTGCCCAAAGGTGAAAAGATTCCTGCGGGCAAACTGGCTAAAGCTGCTAAAAGTTCTGGTAAGGTTGGGAAGCAAGCGCGCCTTGCTGAGACTCTTAAAGGAATGAAGAAAAAATAATGGCTCAAACATCTGGAACCACATCGTTTAATCTAGACCTAACTGAGTTGGTCGAGGATGCGTATGAGCGTTGTGGTCTTCAATCCCGATCAGGATATGATTTGCGTACTGCACGCCGGTCTATTAACTTAATGACGATTGAATGGGCTAATCGTGGAATTAACCTTTGGACTGTTGAGGAATGTGTAATCCCCTTGGTTACTGGACAAGCGTTTTACAACGTGCCTAATGACACCATTGATATTCTTGACTTGGTTACTCGTACAAGCAATACCAGCACATCTAATCAGGCGGATATTAATTTAAGCCGTATTAGTGAAAGTACCTATTCCACAATACCTAACAAACTAACGACTGGTCGCCCTATCCAGGTCTGGTTTAACCGGCAAACAGGTAATTCCAATCCAACAACAATTACTTTAGCGACTTCTTGTTTAGCTACAGATACCACATTAACTTTAAGTACAACTCAGAATTTGCGTAGTTCTGGGTACATCCAGATTGATAATGAAATTATTGGTTATGCTAATATCAGCGGCAACCAGATCGTAAATTGCTATCGTGGGCAAAATGGTACAACGGCTGCAGCACACACTGCAGGGGCATCAATAATTGAGCAATACCTTCCTAATCTGACCGTTTGGCCTTGCCCGGACTCAGGTGGGGGTCCCTACACGCTCGTTTACTGGCGCATGAGGCGCATTCAAGATGCAGGTAACGGGGTAAATATTGCCGATATCCCATTTAGATTTATCAACTGCTTTGTGGCTGGACTCTCTTATTTTATTAGCGTTAAAAGGCCGGAAGTGGATCCAGCAAGGGTTTTGTTCTTGAAACAGGATTATGAGGACCAGTTCAACTTGGCTGCCCAGGAAGACCGTGAGACTGCGCCAATCCGTTGGGTTCCAAGGAACATTTTCTATTCGAGGTAAAGAATGCCTAGTAAGTATTCTTCTGGTAAGTATGCAATTGCTGAATGCGACAGATGTGGTCAGCGGTACAAGCTTGTCGAACTTCGTAAGTTGACGATTAAGACTAAACAAGTTAGCATCAAAGTATGTCCTGAATGTTGGGATCCAGATCATCCCCAGCTACAATTAGGATTGTATCCAGTTAATGATCCACAAGCGGTTCGTGAGCCAAGACCTGATATCAGCTACTACGGTTCTGGTAACAATGGTTTACAAACCCAAAATGGGGTGCTTAACACACCAAATGAAGTTGGGTATCCTGATACTGGTAGCAGGGTATTTCAATGGGGATGGATGCCGGTAGGTGGGGCTAGTAGTTTTGATAGAGCACTAACTCCAAATTACTTGGTAGCCAAAGGCACTGTAAATTCGGTAACAATAACGTAGGAGTAAATCATGGCTAAAAAACACGAAGACGAAGCAGAAGACAAGAAACTTTTCAAGAAAATGATAAAGCAAGAAGAAAAAAAGCTTGTTAAAAAAATGGCTAAAGGTGGCGTAACTGGTAAAGCCATGCGTGCTGTAGGTCGTAACATGGCCCGCGCTAATAACCAAAGAGGTGGATAATGGCTAAATTTAGTATGAAGCAAGGCGGCAAAGAAGTAGGTCCTGCATCTACTTATGCTCAAGCACATAGTATGAAAGGTGATGTTATTAATGGGCAAGAGGCTGTCCATTATGCCACTGATCCAAATACAATGCGTGCAGACGAATCTACTCCTGGCGGCATGCCCGCAAGACGCGTAAGTTTAGGCAATATTACAAACGGTCCTAAAAATACAGGTATTGAAACTCGTGGAAATGGTGCGGCTACTAAAGGCAGAACAGCTAGAGGACCAATGGCGTGAATTACGAGACGTTATACAACACGATCCAAGCGTATGCTGAGAATACGGAGTCTTTGTTTCTTGCAAATATTCCAATATTCGTGCAGCAGTGCGAAGAGCGTGTGTATAACACGATTAATTTTCCATCCTTACGTAAAAACGTAACTGGTACGCTAACTGGCGGCAATCAATATTTATCTTTGCCTTTAGATTGGCTATCAACATATTCCATAGCAATTTATACATCTGACTACACAACTGTACCTTTTACGTACTTGCTTAATAAAGACGTAAACTTTATCCGTGAAGCCTATCCCAATCCAACTGCTACTGGAACCCCAAAATATTATGCAATGTTTGGGCCTAACTTTAGTGTAGCAAACGAATTATCTTGTATTATTGGTCCAACCCCAGATCAGTCATACAATGTAGAATTACATTACTTTTTTTACCCTCCTTCAATTGTGCAGGGTATTATTACTACCCTTAACACAACATTTACAGCGGGCAGTGGGTATGTTCCGGGGCTATATCAAAATATGGCTTTTACTGGAGGTTCTGGCGCAAGCGCATATGGGGACTTTATCGTTGGTCCTAGTGGCGCGGTTACGTCTGTTACTTTACAAAATGGTGGTAATTTCTATGCCGCTGGAGACACTTTAAGCGTATCTTCATCTAATCTTGGAAGTTCGGGGTCAGGGTTTTCCATTACTGTAAATGCAGTAAATAATTCCACTGGCACAAGTTGGTTGGGTGACAACTTTGATCCAGTGCTTCTTTATGGTGCTATGCGTGAAGCTATGCTATTTATGAAGGGCGAGCAAGACTTGGTGACTTATTATGAGACTAAGTACTCTGAAGCTCTTCAACTTGCTAAACGCCTTGGCGATGGCCTTGAAAGAGGTGATGCGTACCGTGATGGTCAAACTAAGCTCAATACAAATATTAGAGGTAATGCAGCTGTATGATCGTCCAAACCCAAACAACTCAGTTTAAATCAGACTGCTTGAGCGGTTTGGTTAACTTTACAACGACTTCTCCTTATACGTATAAGGTAGCGCTTTACACGGCTTTAACTACATTAAATAATACAACAGCGACTTATGCAGGTACGGCTAACGAAGTTGTAGCTACGGGATATACGGCTGGTGGAAATGCCATCACAATTACCCAAAATCCTGGCATAGATTTAACAAATAATGTTGCTTTTCCGTATTTTGCAAATGTAATTTGGACAGGCGCAACTATTACTGCAAGAGGAGCGTTAATATATAATGCAACAACGGGTAATTCCGTTGCTGTTCTAAATTTTGGTAATGATATTACGATGAGTAATTTTACTATAACTTGGCCAGCGGCAACTTCAACAACTGCTGTTATCACAATTTCTTAAGGAGTTAAAATGAGCAATGAAATTTCAAGCTTTGGTGACAACATAGTTGTTACAATGCAATCTAATGTACAAGCACCAGCCGGGATGGGTATAGAAGGCTGGTATCATGTTGTTTGCCGCGATAAAGATGGCAATATTAAATGGGAAGAAGAATGCCCTAATTTAGTTGTTGCTGTTGGTAAACAGTTAATGCTAGATACCTTAATGAGAGGCTCTTCTTACTCGGTTGTTGGTCCGTACCTTGGACTTCTTAACACAAGTGTTACACCTGCGGCAACAGATACTATGAGCACCATTGTGCCATCCAAAGAGTTTACTGCCTATACAGTTAGTGGATCCGCAGTTCGTGGGACGGCAGTTTTTGCCTCTTCTACAAGTACAGGCTCTACACCATCCAATGTAACATCTTCAACGGCGACAGCGGTTGTATATACAATTACAGGCTCTGGCGGTACAGTTTATGGATGCTTCTTAGTTACAGGTACAGGTGCTTCAAGTACACAAGGTAACACAAGTGGCACTTTATATTCTGAAGGTAACTTTGGTACGGCTAAAGCAACAACAGCTGGTGATACAGTAAGCGTTACATACAGTACAACTGCTACTTCCTAATAAGGAGTCTTAAATGGCTTTAGTTGTTGCGGATCGAGTCCTAGAGACTGGGACCGTATCTACGGGTACGGGTTCCGTTAACCTTGCGGGCGCAAATAATGGGTACCAATCTTTTGTTGGTGCTATAGGTAGTGGCAACACTACTTATTACGCTATCTACGATTCAACCTCATACTCGTGGGAAGTGGGTATTGGTACCGTTACATCGGGTACGCCTAATACTTTATCAAGAACTACAGTACTTTCTTCATCTAATAGTGGATCTTTAGTTAGTTTTAGTACAAGCGATACACTTACTGTATTCAGTACTTATCCTACAGAACGAGCTATTTATGGTGACGTTAATAAAAACGTAGCAGTTAATAATTTATCACCTGGATATACTGCAGTAGCAACAACGGGCGGTACAACTACATTAACTGCAACCGCAACATACTTACAAAATTTTACTGGCACTAATACCCAAACAGTTAAATTACCCGATGAGACAACCATTCCTACAGGTACGGCGTATATTATCGACAATGACTCTACGGGTAACATAACAGTTCAAGATAGTGGTGGTAATACATTAGCTACAGCAGTTAACGGTGCTGCGGGGTATTTTTATTCAAAATCTAATTCCACTGCTACTGGCAACTGGGCGGGTTATGCCTTTATGCCTAACAATGTCCAATGGGGTTCTGGTGGTCTGCCTGCGGGTTACGGTGGTACGGGCCAAACTAGTTTAACTGCAAATAATGTAATTCTTGGTAATGGTACTTCAGCAGTTCAATTTGTAGCCCCTGGTACAAGTGGTAATGTACTTCAGTCTAATGGTACAACTTGGAATTCAGCGGCAGTAGTTACTTCCGCCGTTGCAGGAACAGGTATTTCTGTATCAGGCTCAACAGGCGCAGTAACTATTACAAATGGTGGAGTTACATCATTAACAGGAACAAGTAACCAAGTTTCTGTATCAGCCTCTACCGGAAGTGTAACTTTATCTACGCCTCAATCTATTGGAACCGGTTCAAGTGTACAGTTTGGTTCGTTTGGTGTGGGTACTGCGGCATCTGGAACAACAGGCGAGATTCGTGCAACCAACAACGTAACTGCTTACTATTCTGATGGCAGGCTCAAAGATCGTATTGGAACAATTGAAAATGCTTTGAATAAGGTTAAACAGTTAACTGGTTTCTTGTATAAAAATAATGATGTTGCCAAATCTTTTGGTTATACTTCAGAAGAAATTCAGGTCGGTCTAGATGCACAAGAAGTTGAAAAAGTTCAGCCAGAAGTCGTGGCTCCAGCTCCTTTTGATATTGGTCAGAATGAAGATGGAACAGAGTTTAGCAAGTCCGGTGAGAACTATTTGACTGTAAGATATGAGCGCCTGATACCCCTTTTGGTTGAGGCTATTAAAGATCTATCAAATGAGCTTGATGAGATAAAGGCAAAACTATGATAAACGGCGTTGACTTTGTATATGAATATTCAGATCTAAACTTGTTTCACACAAGGGTCAAAGTATTGACTGGATTTTATAAAGATTTGGTATTTGAATACGGTGGCTCAATGCTTGCTCAAATAGGCGATAAAAATACATTTACTTTTGAGTACATTCTTTACGAAGTGCCTGATAAATTTCATGGTCCATCGCTTAGAAAAGATGATGCATTTAATACTTTTATTGCTTATTTAATTGTTGATGTTATTTCTTGTAGAAAATCAGATCCAAATGAATTAGAAAAGTTGCATGAAGCGGCAAGTGCAGAAGGCAAAACAACGCATAGCATAGATATAAACGAAAAATACTATCCACCAAAAGTGGCTCAACCTGTGGCTACTGGAGTACAAGGATTTTAAAATGACACTTAATTCATCAGGTCCAATTAGTTTAGCAGGTACAACCGCAGGGGTTTCAATTGAGATTGAAAACGGCGGTAATGGCACAACTCAAATTAGTTTAAATGATTCCGCTGTTAGGACTCTTGCGGGAGTGCCAAGTGGCGCTATTACTATGCCCACAAACTTTTATGGAAAATCAAATACAGTATCAATTAGCTATACATTCACGTCAAATACTTCAAATGCTTCATTGAACGTAACTTCTATTGGAGGTTATTCAGCAGGAAGATCAATAATAACTATTACTGTTAATAGTGGTGTTTATCTTTGGGCTTCTTCAACATCCAACAATGGATTGTCTTTATCTGGTGGAACTTCTGGAGATTCAATAACTCTTGTTAACAATGGTTACATCATGGGTTGTGGCGGAAATGGTGGTACATATTCAGTGTTGCCAACCAATGGAAGCACGGCGTTATCTTTAGGATATAACACAACTGTTACTAACAATAGTTACATTGGAGGAGGCGGCGGTGGCGGTGCAGGATATGGTCAATCTAACCACTACAATGGCGGCGGTGGCGGCGCAGGGGGTGGTAATGGCGGCAGTAGTAGTTATCCTAGAGCAAGTATTCCAACAGTATCTGGTGGCTCAGGAGGAGCAATTGGTTCCGTAGGAGGATGCGGTCAATATAGCTGTGGACGTGGTTGCGGTTGTTGTTTTGCAAGAGGAGCAGGTGGCGGTGGAAGAATATTCCCAGGCTCAGGCGGCACAAGTCCAGGGCAAGGAGGGGGCGCTGGAGGAGCTAGTGGGGCAACTTGTGGGGACCCACAAGCCGCAGGAGGATCTTCTAATAATGCGGGAAGTACTGGATATTTTGGCGGTGGCGGTGGCGGTTGGGGTGCTTCAGGAGGTCAGGCACAATATCCAAGCACAAGAAATGGCGGTTCTGGCGGCAATAGCGTAGCTAAAAATGGTTATTCTTTATCGCAAGGTGGAAGTGGTTCATATTGGGGAGCAGTATCATGATTTATTCAGTTCCTAATACACAACAAGATGCAACAAGTTTTTTTTGTCCAGACCAAGCAACAATTGATGCGGGTAAAGCCGCAGGTTATGTCGGCATCTTTGTAATTGGTACAGAAGCAGATGCAAATACTTTATTAAGCCAAAGTGCAAGTTATTGGTTGGAAAAAAATATTTCTTTATTCCATGTTAATAAAGAAGTACAAGATCCTTTACTGCCGACTCATGTAGTCTGGAATCTTACCAATTTAGATACAGAACCAGATAATACAGATAATGTATATCAAATATTTCAAGTAATAAATGGCGCATATACAAGAGCCGTTGGGTTAGATGCGGCTAAACAGACTCTTGCACAAGTCAAGCAAAATTACTTAACGCATTGCGGTTTAAATTCTGTAAATGCTTTAGGTGATACCTGGCTTGTTTTACAGAAAACTGGAACTCAAACACTATGACAATTGCTATAGCCCCACACCACCAACTTACCTACGATGGTGCAGTACTTAATATATTCCATGCCAATAAAGGCGAAGGATTGCCTAAGCATGAGCATACATGGGCGCACGCAACAATGTGCCATGCAGGATCTTGCATCGTTCGCAAAGAAGGTCGCTCATTGGTAATGAATAAAGAAACTCAGCCAGTAAATTTAGTGGCTAATGAGTGGCATGAGATTGAAGCTCTTGAAGACGGGACTGTATTTGTAAACGTATTTGCTGAAGGTAAATATTAATGTTTTACGGAGCAACAACATTTGCTCAAACCACCTTTGCGGGAACCGCGGGGAATAATATTTCCTTTGCAATTACAGAAAACTTAAATCCGGCTGATTCTAGTACTCAAGTTACTGCATATACGCCATCTATAATTGAAAACTTTATATCCGCCGATACTAATGCAGAGGTCGATGTATTCTATGAAAGTATAGTTGAAGGAGCTACACTTGCAGATTCCAATGTACCTTCTGCTGGGTATTATTTTACAGACACTGAACCAATAACAAGTGCCGATGTACTTTCAATGTTTGCTGGATTTGCTGGATCTGTTGCGGAAAACATTAATCCCGCTGAAAACGAAAGCATCGGGTCCTATTTAACTTTTAGTCAAACAGAAAACTTTGCCCCTGCCGATACGCCAACTATTAACGCGCAATATCCGCTTTCAATTACGGAAAATTCTGGGGTAGCAGAAACAGATTCAATTAAAGCCGGATTTGCTGAAAATATTGCAGAAGGAATAAATTCTTCGGATACTAATGGTGAGACTGATATTTTCTACGATGGTATAACAGAAAACTTTGGGGCCGCTGCCGTACCTACAGCTATTACTGCATATAACGTTAGCCTCACAGAAAACTTTGCCCCTGCTAGTACACCAACAATATCCGCGCAATTTGCAGTAAGTGATACAGAAAATATTACTTCCGCGGATTCAAGTACACAAACTTCTAATTATTTAGATAGCATTACAGAAAATACAAGCCTGCAAGATTTGCCTGCAGAATCGTATTGGATTAAAATAAATGATAACCAAACTACTACTTGGGTTTTATTAAACAACACCCAATAAGGAACCGCCATGTCAACATCATACTCAACGTCACTTAAATTAGCCCTACCTGCTACCGGCGATCAGTCTGGAGTTTGGGGTGTAACTACCAACAATAACATTGGTACTTTAATTGAGCAAGCTATAACTGGTGTGGTTGCTATTAACGTAAGTAGTTTAGGTGGCTCAAGTTATACATTAACAAACTATAACGGAACGTCTGATGACGCAAGAAACGCGGTTTTAGTAATTACTGGTTCTCCTGGTAGTGGAGTAACTATCATCGCACCTTTAGTTAATAAACTTTATACGGTAGCTAATTTAACTGGCCAAACAATAACAATGTCCGCAAGTGGCGGATCACAAACTTTAGCTATCCCTGCAAATAGCAATGTGCCTTGTTTCTGTGATGCCTATAATGCCACCGGATCTGGATCTGGATTCTATGTTCAACTTAATGGTATTGCAGGAAATTTAAATGTCGGTGGATCTGTTACAGCTACAAACTTTATTGGCCCTGGAACTGGATTAACTGGCACTGCTTCAGCTTTAAGTATTGGTGGAAATGCCGCTACAGCTAATTCCGCTACATCTGCTACATCTGCTACTTCCGCAACAACAGCAACCAAAATTTCTAATTCGGGTGGTTGGACAGTTCAAGCTGGTAGTACACCAACTGTTTTGGAATTCATTTATAACGGTACTGTTGTCGCTTCTCTTGATTCAAGTGGAAACTGGATTTCTCTTGCTAACGTAACTGCTTATGGAACTCCCGCTTAAGGATTAGCCATTGAATTTTTACTTCTTTTCCAAGCTGCAAATGCTGCGTTCACTGGCGTCAAAGAGTTATGCGCTATGTATAACGAAGGTAAAGCGCTTGTTAGAGATGTACAAAAAACAGTTGGTGAAGTAAAACAAATAGGTAAAGAGGTTAAGGGAATTTGGGGGTGGATAACATCTATTTTTGCTGAACCTGTTGAGGAAAAGAAAACACTGCAGGATATTCATCCAAAGAATCAAAAGAAGGAGAAAATAAAGTTTGATGAGCAAGTTCTTTACGCAGAGATTGGGGATCAGTTGGTTAGCTTCTTTAGAAACTACAAGGCCTGCTCAGATGCGATACATGAGGAAGAATCGAAGATAGAGCAAATATACGATCCGGATGGCGAAACGTATGAAAGGGCAATCAGGCTTGTGATGGCAAAAACCCAACTAGAACAAATGCGTGTAGAACTAACGGAGTATATGATTTATCATGTACCGCCAGAGCTGAAAGATTTATACTCACGAGTTAATGAGATGATTGGATCTGTAAAGACCAAGCAAGAGATGGCTCGCAAAGCAGAGTTGAAGAAAAAGGCTCAAAGATTAGCGGAAGCTAGAGAAGCGGCGGATAAAGCTTGGTTGATGGGTGCTTGCACAGTGGTGGTCATTTTTATAGCAATCTATTTGGCAGGACTGATGTGGGCAATAAATCGAGCGAGTCATGGGGGTATGTAGTTGCCATTATTGTGTTGGCACTCCTCTTTGTGCTGATATTGCCGGTAATTGGGATTATGTACATGGATATTCATCAAGAACGAATTCTGATTGCAAATGATCTTAAACGGATTGAAAAGCTAAAGAAAGAACTTGAGGCTCAGAAGGACAAATGAGAATATGCGCTTTATTGATTATGTTATTAGCGGGGTGCGAAGATCGTTACCGCTACCATTGCCAAGACCCTAAACATTGGAGTGATGATGACTGCAAACCGCCCCTCTGCGTCGCCGCGCAAAATTGCCCCGAGTATTTTGCAAAACCTGCTAATGGGAAAACCCAAGACAACTGAACAGTTAAATTCTGAGACAAATCGTTTTGTTATACGAATGTTTAGCATTGCCTTGGTATTTATTGTAATACTTTTTGGTTATAGTATTGTATTTACAGAACAGCCCCTTTTTAACGAAGCCCCTGCCGATAAACAAATTTTTGCAGTACTTACCCTAGTTGCGGGGCAGTTGCTCCAGATACTGGCTAACTATATTTCCAAAGGGAACACTACACCCCCGCCTTCTTTTAATCATTGCCCGCCAATCACAACTACAATTAAGCAAGAGGAAAAGCTAATCACCGCGCTGGAGGCTAAGCCTGCAGTTTCTCCTACACCAAAGTCATCACCGTTTGGCAACCCTAATGATAGGCCAGCACTATGAAGTACATCATTGCTATTATTCTTTTTTCTAGCTTTGTAGGCGGAGTCTATGAAGCGGGGCATCATCAAGGCTACGCAGCCGCAGAAGCTGAAGTTCAGGCTAAAGTAGCCAAAGCTAACGAAGCCGCTAGACAAACCGAACAGCAACTCAATGGCAGGATTGCTGACCTATCAACTCAACTTCAAAAGGTGCAAGATGATGCTAAAAAACAAATTGCTAAACGGGATGCTGATATTGCTACTGGCAAGTTGCAGCTCTTTGTCAAAACCAAGTCCACAGTATGTCCCCCCTCAAATGCCCCCGCTACCAGCGGACCTGACACCGCAACCGCCCAACTTGACCCAGCGTTTGCTCAATCTCTTGTCGCCGTCACAGACGACGGGGACCTCGCAATCAGGAAACTTAACGCCTGTATCGCAACCTACAACCAAGTAAAGGAAATGATCAATGGAAGTACAACAACTCGCTGAAGCAGCAAAAATAGATGTAGGTCATGCGGAAGCTCTAATTGAGCCAATGAAAATGGCTATTGAGAAAGCCGATCTGTCTACCCCTGCACGACTAGCAGCGTTTATTGCTCAGTGCGGTCATGAATCCGGCAACTTCAAGTACATGGAAGAGAACTTAAACTACAAGGCTGAGAGCCTTTGCAGAACATGGCCATCTCACTTTAACGAGGAAAATGCTGCTGAATATGCCCACAATCCAGAGAAGATCGCCAACAGAGCCTATGCCCACCGCATGAAAAATGGAGATGAAGAATCAGGAGACGGTTGGGCTTATCGCGGTCGCGGGTGGCTGCAAACCACTGGTCGCGCAGGGTATGAAGAGCTATCTGATGCAACCCAGATTGATTTTTTAAGCAACCCCGATGCCGTTGCTACGCCCGAAGGGGCGGCCTTATCCGCAGCCATATTTTGGGAAAAGCATCAGCTTAACCGCCATGTAGATAATAATGACTTTGTGGGCTTAACAAAAGCCATAAATGGTGGGACAATTGGGCTTGAGGACCGCATGGCTCGATATGAGCATGCCATGTCTGTTTTAGCTTGAGGAATTTATGCCCTTACAAAGACTACAGTTTAGAGCGGGAATTAACCGGGAGGGCACAGATTACGCCAATACGGGTGGTTGGTATGACTGTAATAATATTCGTTTTCGTTCTGGGTTCCCAGAAAAATTAGGTGGATGGGCACAAGTTAGCCCAAATCAATTTATAGGGCATGCAAGGGCACTTTGGAGTTGGGTTGACTTATCTGAAAATAACTTTATTGGTGTTGGTACACAGATTAAGTACTATATATACAACGGCGGTGCTTATAACGATATCACACCTATTATTCAAACCGATACACTTACCAATCCTTTTACAACAATTTCTAGCTCTGCAATAGTAACGGTAACGGACGGGGGGTATTCCCCAAATGTAGGCGATTATGTTTTATTTTCCGGTGCCTCAACTGTAGGGGGGTTGACTTTAAATGGAGAGTATGTAGTAACTGGGATTGTTTCAGCAACGCAATATCAAATTACTGCTTTAACTACGGCTTCTTCAAGTGCAACAGGTGGAGGAACAGTTACCGCCCAATATGAATATCCAACGGGCTTAGATACATTTACTTCAGGAAATGGTTGGGGTATTGGTCCTTGGGGCGGAGTAGTTAGTCTCAGTCCTATATCGTTAGGATCAAATCCTTTTGCGACTATAAATGGCAGTGCTACTATTACAGTGACTCAAACCGCGCATGGGCTAACTACAGGTAATTATGTTTTATTTTCTGGGGCTACAAGCTTTGCAGGTATACCAGCAATTGTTTTAAATAATTTATATTCTATTGTTGTAACTGGGGTAAATACCTATACCATAGCAATTTCTACAATTGCGGGTTCTTTGACTGCTAATGCTACAACTTCAGGCGGTGGAAGCAGTATTACTGTATTAGAACAATCAGGTTCCCGTGGGTGGGGCACTGCATATTCGGGCGTTAATAATTTAGGTAGTCAACTGCGTCTTTGGTCCAACGATAACTTTGGTCAAGATTTAGTTATCGCCCCAAGAGGTGGTCCAATATATTATTGGGCGGATTCAACTGGAGTTAGCTCAAGAGCCGTATCTCTTGTATCTTTAGCAGATTCAACAACTTCTACGACTACAACTGCTACTTTTAGTAGTGGCGTTAGTTCAATTACTGTTGGAAATCCTGCAAGTATTTATGCAGGTGCATATGTAACAGGTACTGGAATACCTGCCAATACTTATGTATTAAGTACTTATATTACCGGTTCTACTACGGTTCCACTTTCCGCATCAACTACTGCAAATAGTTCAGGAAATTACGGATTTTCTTATTCTGGATCCGCTGTACCCATTGCAACTTATCAAGTAATTACATCCGCTATACAAGAATTTGTTATCTGTTTTGGAGCTAATCCTTACGGTTCTTCTACATTTAACCCTATGGTTGTTCGTTGGTCTGATCAGGCTAATGCCTATCAATGGGTTCCAAATATTACAAATCAATCAGGTGACTACACATTAACAAACGGTTCTTATATTGTTGGTGCAAGATCTACTCGCCAAGAAATTTTGATTTGGACGGATTCTGCTTTGTATTCTATGCAATACACCGGAGCGCCTTATGTTTGGGGTTTCCAAATTATGATGGATAACATTAGCACCATATCTCCAAACTGTATGGTTACGGTTAATAATGTGACATATTGGATGGGCCAAGATAAGTTTTATATTTATACTGGTTCTGTAGCAACGCTGCCCTGCTCCGTGCGTCAATATGTATTTGAGAATTTAAATTCGCAACAATCTTATCAAGTATTCGCTGGGGCTAATGAAGCATATAACGAAGTATGGTGGTTCTATTGTTCTAATGGTTCTACCACTATAGATTCTTACGTTATCTATAATTACCTTGACCGTGTATGGTATTTCGGGGAAATGGCTAGAACTGCATGGCTACAAAATGGTCTTGAGCAATACCCAGTAGCAGCTTGCTATAATACTAATTCATTATTTACTGGTTATATATCAGGAACTACCCTGCACGTAACAGCTATTACATATGGTTCTTTGGCAGTAGGGCAAACCCTAACTGCACAAGGTATTGCCGCAAATACCACAATCACCGTTTTAGGTACTGGTTCTGGTGGTGTAGGAACTTATACAGTTTCTGTTAGCCAAACGATTGCGTCTACAACTATAGTATCTTCAAATGGTAATGGGATATTAGTTAACCATGAAATTGGAACAGATGACAATTCTACCCCAGCAACCTTACCAATAGATGCTTATGTGCAATCATCTGATTTTGAGATTGGGGAAGGGCATAACTTTGGGTTTGTATGGAGGATACTGCCGGACGTAAACTTTAATGGATCTACGGCGGATAACCCAACCGTAACTATGACGGTTAAACCTAGACAAAATTCAGGAAGTGCTTACGGTCCGGCGGATAATCCACAAGTCCAGAGTGCAAATAATTATGCGTTATCAAGTGAATATAACATTCAACAATTTACTGGGCAGGTATATACAAGGTTGCGTGGGCGGCAGATGAGCTTTAAAATAGAGTCCAGTTCTGTCGGAACTGCTTGGCAGCTTGGCGTACCCCGTATTGACATTAGACCGGATGGTAGAAGATGAGCACTGGAACCACAAAAGCACCGAATCTACCACTGCCCCCGGCAGAGTATGATCAACAGTATTTTATTCAATTAACGAATGCACTAAGGCTTTATTTTGCCCAATTGGATAACCCAGGACCATCCGCAATGGCAACGCAAAGAACGGGTGGCGCAGTAGTTTCAGCATTAAATTTTAGTCAACCTGGAACAACGGGGACTGGTCAGGTTTTGAGTTTGCCAACACAGACTGATTTTTCAAATGGGTTAATACGTGTTGGGGATGTTTATGTAGACGAATCGGCTAGTAACGTATTAAAAGTTAGAATTTCTTAAGGAAGATTGTATGAATTTACTAAACAAATTATTAAACCCCCTTGAGATTATCAAGACGTTTACCTTTTTTGTTGACGGAGGAATTGGTGAGGCTGCTCTAGCTAGTGAGGCCGTAAGCGGAATGGATTTAGCAGCGGATGCCGGTCTGAGTGGAGCAAACGCTATAGGTGGCGGTGCTTTAGCTACTGGCGTAGGTTCGGGCGCAACGGTTAGTGGTATGGATTTAGCCGCTGATGCCGGAATGGGAGCTAACAATGCTATTGGTAGTAATGCGCTATCTAATATGCCAATTGGACCTGGAACACCAACAGGCCCTGCAATAAATGCGGCAAATGCAGCAGTAAATGAAGCTAACGTAGCAGCAAAAGCCGCAAGTCCATATGCTCTTAATGGCGCTTCTACGACATTGAATTCTGCTGGATCTATGGCTAATACTTTCCCTAGCTTGCAAAATGGGTCTATAGCCAATGGTTTAAGCAGCTTGCAAGGTAACCCATCTGTTTTGGCTAATGCACCATCTCTTGCTGATGCTTATACAACAGCTAATCCAGCTTTAGGTCCGGGTCTTGGACTTAACCCCGCTTTAGGTCAGGCTGGATTTAATGCTGGAATGGCAAATGCTGCCACTGCTTCTGCTTCTCCTTTTAGTTCTTTGGGTAATATGTTTAGTTCAGCTGCACAATGGGCAAGTGCTAATCCAGTTAAAGCTACAGCATTGGGGGGTGTAGCAGGTATATATGCGTTGATGAAATCTGGTGCAATGAATCCAAATTATATGACACCATATCAACCACCCAGTGCCGCATCAGTTGGACTTGGTAGAACATTGTCACCACAGTATAAACCTACATTTGCAATGGCGGAAGGTGGAGTTACTTCACTTGCTATAGGCGGTACGCCTGGGCAACAATATCCTATGAGTCAAATTAACTATAACGGATATAACACACCTACACAAATGCCAACAACCGCTATGCAAATGGCGGGGTATCAACCTAGTAATATGCCATTACAAGGCGCATTACAACAAAATATGGCATCTGGTGGTTCCGCCAGTTCTAGTCAGTCTACACCTTCTAGCGTTAGTAGTTCTAGTGCCCCTGTTTCTGGAATTACTGCGGCGGGTTTAGATACCGCACCCGAATTAAATGTTTGGCATCCCAGTGCTTCTAATAATGGCAGTTTGCAAGATCTTGCCGCGCAATACGGAGTTAGTTTGCCTAGTGGAATGGCCAATCAAGGGGTTACTTCGTTAGCATCTGGTGGGGATACATTAACCCAAATAGCAGGACAACAAAATTCCCCCATAGATCCAAGGACTGGGGTTCCTTATGATCAAGAACAATTTAATAACCCAGGATTTTTTGGTGGGTTAGGAGAAAGCATAGATAATTTAGGTCGAAGCATAGGTAAGGGACTAGGGTTTGCTCATGGTGGTAGTGCCGGGGGGTATAACCTAGGAGGATACTCAGATGGTGGACGATTACTTAAAGGCCCGGGAGATGGTATGTCTGATGATATTCCCGCTTCTATCGCACACAAACAACCAGCAAGATTGGCAGATGGCGAATTTGTTGTGCCTGCTGATGTTGTCTCTCATCTTGGTAATGGTTCTACTGATGCTGGTGCTAAACATCTCTATTCCATGATGGACAGAGTACGTAAAGCACGTACTGGTAATCTAAAACAAGGTAAACAAATTAAACCAGAAAAGTATTTACCTGCATGAACATCACAATAAGACACATCCACACAAACTACTGCGCTCAGACATGGCCTTTAGTGGAGGGTTTTATTGCTAAAGCGCATGTTTATAGCGGTGGCGACTATAGCATGGATCAGATTCAACAGTTTGTTAATACTGGTCAATGGGTTCTTTTGGTGGCGGTAGATGAGAATAATGTACTTCATGGGGCGGGCACGGTTTCGTTCATGAACTATCCAACTCACAGGATTGCATTTATTACGTCTATGGGCGGTAGGTTGATCATGAATCACGATACTTTTAAGCAAATAAAAGCTATCTTAAAAAGCATGGGAGCAACTAGAATACAGGGTGCGGTAAGGGATTCTGTAGCTAGATGGCTCAAACAGTATGATTTTGAAAAGCGCTACACCGTAGTGCAAACAGATATTTAGGAGTCTATTATGGGCGGTGGTGGAAGTAGCGGCGGCGGTCAAACGCAACAACAGAATCAATATACAAATTTATCTTCTTGGGCACAACCATATGTGACAAGTATACTTGGTGCTGCTCA
>Ga0208500_1000065_pt1 | contig 27949 bp, 41 predicted proteins | sample CryBogCBE17Sep08_FD_184568 | JGI IMG/M metagenome (GOLD analysis project Ga0208500, IMG submission 184568) | Freshwater microbial communities from Crystal Bog, Wisconsin, USA - CBE17Sep08 (SPAdes) | ecosystem: Environmental > Aquatic > Freshwater > Lake | place: Crystal Bog, Wisconsin, USA...
GAGTACGGCCAGTAACAAAACCACCAGCAGCGAAGACAATACGGTTCTGGAGACCGTTAACACCTGTTGCTAGAACAAGGTTACCGTTACCAATCTTAGGGCTAATGTTTGGAGCATCTACAAAGAGATAACCATCGTTAGGTCCTGTGATGCCATAGGTAGCAGAGTTAAAGGTAGAGCCTGTGATACCCATATCAATCCAGCCATCAGCGTCATTTCCATTATCTGGATATGCGATGAAGTCAGCTGAAGATGATGAGGTTGGGTTACGAAGAGCAACCTGTGCGTAGGTATTAGCAGGAGAGGTCTGCTCAAATACTGCAGCAGGAGCTGTCAAGAATGCGGTGTTAAAGAAGTTTTCTACACCAGCGTCACCAGCAAGAAGTGTTCCGTGAGCGTGGATAGTTCCACCAACCCACAAATCTCCAACAAGACCGGCGCCACCAGATACTGTCAAAGCACCTGTTGTGGTTGATGTAGCTGCTGTAGAGATTGCAATGTTTACGGTTGTTGAAGGAATAATTGTCATCTGAGTTGTTGCAGATGTCAAACCACCTGCAGCAAATACGATGTTATTCTGTGTACCGGTGCTATCGGTAGCAAGAACCAAGTTACCGTGACCGGTAGGCATTGTAACGCTAGCGTATGGGCTAAGGCTTACTGTGCCGGAGGTGTTAGTTGTGGTTGTTGCAAAGGTAAGGGTGTTGGTTGTTGGGACAGAGATAACTGTCTTAGAACCGTTGATAGCTCCGGTGTTAAAGCCAGAGGTTGTAATCAACGCACCAATTGGAATATTGTGAGCCGACTGAGTAGTAATAGTTACTACGTTAGAGGTTACAGAGTATGCCGTGATAGCAACTGTAACTTGCTGTGGAGCAGACATAAAGATGTAACCATCGTTAGGTCCGGTAATACCGTACGCAGCTTGGCTAAATGACTGGGAGGTAATACCCATATCAATGTAACCATGGTTATCGTTACCGTTAGCTGGGTAGGCGATAAAGTCGGTTGAGCTGTTACCCTGGTTTCCTTCGTTGATGAAGGCAATCTGAGCGTAGCTGTTTACGTTTGAAGTAAAGACTGCATTTGTATTAGAGAGCAGAGCAATGTTTGCTGCTGTCTGGGCATTAAGTCCACCGTAGAAAACGCCGGTTGTCGAGATGCTTCCAAGGGAGTTAATATTGCCAGTAATACCAGCACCACCAGCTACAACAAGAGCACCAGTAGTTGGGCTTGTTGAAGCGGTAGAGATTGCGATATTAACAGACTGATCAGGAATGATAGACATCTGTGTACGACCGGTGAAGAAGCCACCCGCAGCAAAGATGATTTGGTTAGCTGTACCAGAAAGGTCAGTAGCAAGAACAAGGTTACCAGTTCCTAGTGGACGGTATGCTGTTCCTGGAGTACCGAGAGACTGGGAAACAAATGGCGTTGATCCAGCTGGAGCAGCATAGCTTACTGTGCTAGTTGTAACGGCTGTGATTGTGTATTCGCCATTTACAAATACTGTTCCGCCTAGTGGGACACCCTCAACACGTACAGTTTGTCCAACTGTCCATCCGTGTGGGGTACCTGTAGTAAGAGTTACTACGCCACCCAAGCTCTGTGCAAGAAGAATTTGTTGGGTTGTTCCACGAGGACCAGACATGAAAATATAACCATCATGTGGGCCAGTAATTCCGTAGTTAGCTGCACTAAATGTGCTGCTTGTAATACCCATGTCAATGTAGCCAGAGTTATCATTTCCGGTATCAGTATAGGCAATAAAGTCTGTAGAAGCATCAGATCCAGTACCCTTATTTTGGAAAGCAATTTGGGCAAAGTTCTCTGGATGATTTGTTACAACAACTTCTGCTGCATTTGTAAGGGTAGCGCTTGTTTCAAAAGCAATAGCGTCTTGTCCTTGATTGCTACCAAGATATTCTTTTGTAAGCTCAACAGTGTCAACCCAGTTGGTATTTGCCCCGTTGTTAGAAAGAACCTTATTTGATTGAGAAATAAGAGATGGAAGTTCAGTGTTACCTAGAGCTAAAAGATTAAAAGCAGAGTCAGCAGTGATAGCTCCAGTGCTTGGAGATGTGTGCTGAGATGTGGAGATCCATGCGCTAACGCCATCTGTTACTACATCGTTTAGGTAGTAAAGGGTGCTGTGGGTCCAGGTTCCACGCCATTCAAAACCCTGTACAACTAGAGTCCAGCTACCAGTGTTGGTAGGGTCAACGTTAGTTGCACTTGTTGCTGAGGTGAATGCGTAAAGGTTTGGTCCAAACGTGACAACATCGTTGTAGCTATAGGTTGTTGTTGACGAGTATGCACCGGCCCAGTTAAAGCGGATCTTACCCAGGTCTAGGATCTGAGCCATGTTATAAAACCTCCATTAGAAGATGTCCTGTTGCGTTGTTCCAGCTAAATGTGAATGTGTTATTTGTCCACATCCAATTTCGATAGTCATTAGCCGACTGGCTTGTGGCACTTGGTAGGCTAATTGGAGAGTCCCCCGCAATCTTCTCAATTGTAGCATGACCCGTGGCAGAGTCTTGGCGAACCCCGTAGAAAATCTTATCTACAAAGTCCTCAAGGGTTGCTGAGTTGGAGTCTATGGTTGAGGGATACCAGACGAAGTCTGCCATTATTTAACTCCTTCAGAGAAGTTTACGGTGATATTAATAGCCCCAGCTACTGGACAAGATGCCTTAAGGATATCGCCCGTGTTGAGGATAATCTCGGTCAAAGTTCCAGATAGGGTGCTGTCTGTGTCGCCAACCCTTGGATCCCCAGCAACCAGTGGCATAACTGCATAGCGGTTCTTAAGGACTCGGGTATATAGAATCTGCTCATCGGTAGACTCATCTGAATCCCTAAGGTATAGGTAGACAGGTAAGATTCCACCGGAGGTGTTGGTGATAAGGACTGAGTTAATCTGGGTCTTAAGGGCAGCTGTCCAGATAGTAGTGACGCCGGTTGTGCTTAGAGGTACGGTGACAGAGTTAGCTGAGCCAGTGCTTCCACTAGCCCCGACTGGGTATGCGTATCCTTGAGCCATTCTATCCTCCTATTAAGATACCTGAGCCATGCCTTGGGCATGAAATGAAATATTTGCAGAACCTGATACATATACAGAATCGCCCTGCTTTACGGCTATCTTTGATGTCTCATATGAGTTCTGAGATGGTAGGGGCAGGTTATATACAATATAGGCCCACTGGGTAGGTGAGACATCCCCAGCATGGTTTACATGCACATAAATTACCCCATCAGTTACGGCTAAGTTTGTAGCCACAACTTCTAACAAAAAATTAGATGGAGCTGTATAAAGCAAATTTGGGCTAGAAGTAGGCGTGGTTGCTGTAGAGTTGTATACAACTCCAAGGTCTGCTACGATCGATGCCATTATTCAGTCCAATAGTTAAAGTAGGTTATGTCCGCAATTGCTCCACTACCTGAGGCAAATTGTTGCCAGGTTGTCCCATTAAAATAGAACATAGCGTTGCTGGAAGTATTGTAGTACATATCTCCAGCTTTAGCGGTAGGGGTGGCCGGATTAGCTACAAACGCCGGAATATTTACCGGGGTTAGGTTCAGCTTACTCATTATCCGTGGATCACTACTCTATAGGCGCTAGAGGCTGGGGCCACTGAGAAGGCAAAGGTTACGGTATTTACCGTTGTGTGAGTAATGTCGCAACCAACTTCAGCATAAGTAGCCGCATCGTAGATGACTACCGTTACATCCCTAGTGTTAAGGTTGTGGGTAACTGTAATAGAGGTAGAGGAACCATCACCGATGGTAGCCGCATATTTGCGAACTACTACGTCAGTATTGATTGCTACCTGGTTAGCTGTAGCAGCTCCCGCAGCTCCTTGAGCTGTGGTAGTGATACCAAGACCTGGAATTACCGCAATAGTGTTTCCGCTAAAGTTTAACGCACCGTTAGTAGCATTAATCCAAGAACCTACACCAGAGAACTGGGTAAATTGAATTGGGTCTGTGCCAACCTTGATTCCATCAGCAGGAGTTGTGGCAGTTCCCTGAAGAATCTGAGTCCAACCAGTGTTGCCGTAAACAGTTCCTGAAGCAACGAATACGAATGTACCTGCAATTACTTGACCAAGAATGTGGTTGTCATAGTCAGTTGAACGAGTAAGAACAGTAGCAACTCCGGAAGTTCCCTTTGTTGTTACGGTATAGAGACCGTTTGCAATAGAAGACGAACCTGAAAGAGCAGTAGTACCGCCCATAACAAGAATACGATCGCCAAGTTGTAGTACATCTGGTCCATTATCAACTGTTGTTGTTCCAGTTGCAGTAAAGGTAATCTTTGCACCAACACCGGTACCACCATCTGCGCCAGTTGAACCAGCGGAGTAAGTTCCTGGAACAGGAACAGTTGGACCATACGCATACTCAACAGATCCTAAGACTACAAGACCTTGAGCAGTTGCATCTACATAGTTCTTAGTCGCAGCATCTTGTGCGTTAACCGGATCAGCAAGGTTCGTAATATTATACGTACCCATTGAGTAGTTGCCGGTTGCTGTAGCAAGAGCATTAAGATGAATTCCAGAGTGATCTGCATCGGTGTGGCGGTGAACGTGATCTGCACGAGCTACCTTAAGAGATGAGCCACCATTGTTTGCAGTATTGAGGGATGCCATGTCTGAAGTAAGACCGTATGGCATTGATGGAACCCAGTTAGCTGAAGAGCTAGTTCCATTAGATACATAAAGTACGTTATTAGTTGTATCAAGATACATTGAGCCTGTAGAAAGTGGGGCACTAGCAGGTGCTCCAGAACCGTAGGCTACTCCACCTACTGGTGCCCAGCCGGTACCTTCATATACCTTAAGCTGGTTGGCTACTGTATCAAAATATACTTGACCGGTCGTGGGAGAAGACGGCGCCGTAGAAAGGTTCTGAATGACGGCATTCTGCAGTTCATTCTTGTTTAAGTTTATCGGCGTTAGAAATAAACGTGACATTTACTCTGGTCTCCTTATGACAGGTAAGCGTTACCGCTAAAAGCTGATTGAAATGTGAGGATTATGTTGTTCTGGTCCACGTAGTTAATTTCACCTTCACAGATCGTTCCTGCTGAGTCTACAACAGTTACGTTCGGATAAAAGTTTAAATTGTGTTTAATTGTCCAGGTGGCTGAAGCAAGCTGCTGAGAATAGGTAAAGGCGATGGCCGGAAAGCCATTACCCTCATTGGTAAGGGTAATCGGGGTAGGTTCAACGATGGTTATGGCGTCTTGTTGTCCACATGCACAGGTGCTAGTGCCAGTACAGGCATAAGTTACTGTGGTTTGGGCTGATGTACCGGACGGTGTCCATACTGTAGGCATTATACGACCCCACGATTATAGGAATTGGTTACGGATGGGAAGGTATAGACCTTGCCCCCAAAGTAGGTCTTGATTTTGCCGCTTGAGTCGGTCAAGCGTAGGTCATAGTAGGAGACCTTTGGAAGCTCCTCTGTAACACTAGCTGGCAAGGTAAGCTTAAGTAGGGTTGGGTATACCCCTCCCGTAGCTGTTACCTTTTCAATGGTAAAGGTGCCAAGTACAACCGGCCCAACTTGAGAGAATTCGCTGTTCTGATAAAGAACAATCTCAGAAGCTGCGGTGTAGTTAGTAAGATCAAAGGAGAAGCCGAACTCCTGATAGAAGTCGTCTCCCGAGTACATTTCAAGATCTTGAACCACAATAGGTTCGTCTGGTGTTTGATCCCCATAAGTAGGTGTGGGTAGCATGACCCTTTGAGGAAGCGACCAGTCATCCACCTCTTGTGGGCGATAGATAGGTACGTACCTGTTTGTTAGGCGGCTTATGCGGCGTAGGCTAAATACCTCAATGCGGTATAGGCCGATATTCAGCATAGTGCATAGCTCAGTATATTGAGCTTTGCGAGTCTGAACCATCTCCATTAGCTGGCGGTAACGCTCAGTACGAGGAATAGATACTCCATCTGGTGAGATGATATCAATATCAAAAGCAGCATCGTTAGCCAAAGTATATAAGGCCATTGTAGATGCAAAAAGTACTACAGGATATTCTTCAATTGCTGGAAGATAAGCAAGCTGAGTAATGCGACTTCCCAAACTTGTCGTTTCTGTATTGGTATGCTGGGCAAAAGCAGTGTTTATATAGTAGGCAATCTCAGAATCAGTAAAGTACCTATATGCCTGTCCAGACACTGTTATAACAGAGCCATTAATAGGGACAGCAGTTGAAGGGAGGGTTAGAACACCTACACCTTCTTCAATAATAGAAATGTTTGAGATATCCTCTGTGGCCGGGAATCCTACGGCAGTTCCGGTAGTAGAGTTGGTTACAGTAGTTCCCGTAGCAGAGTTTAGGATAGTAAAGCCTGTTGAGGTGGCCGAGGCCACTGTACCGGTAATATTAAAGGCGGGGGTTGATAGGCCAGTAATGTTTACTACCTGACCTACGACAAAGTTATTATTAGCTGAGTAGTAGCTAATGCTGCCGCCAAATGCATAGGCCCCCGTAACAGCTTGGGTGCTTTGGGGAATTGAGATAACTACAGAAAGAGTAGCTCCCTGTACTGGAGCTTGAGAAAGTTGATAGCGAGTTGTAATTCCGTCGCTAGTAAATTTGTCCACAAAGGATCGTGCTGTGTCGCCAATTTCAGAGCGTAATCTGCTCGAAAGCGTATTTAAATCTGCCACAAATCCTCCACACCGGTAGTAGGATAATCATCTAACAAAGTTGATGATTCGTCAAGGTAAAAGGGCCCCCACAGACAGGAGGGCGGTTGTCTGTGAGGGCGATCTAGGGGTGCGGCTTATAGGCGGTCGTACAAATAACCTTTTTCTTGTAAGTGTGCCGCTACATGCTTTGGAACTTTGTACTTTTTACCTGCTTGGAAAGAATAATGATTTCCAGAACCAATTGTGACCATATCTAGGTTTTCTGCCACTCGGATAACAACCTGATCATCAGCAAGACTTACACCGACGCTCTCGACTTCATCAAGAACTGTGGGTGCTTCTGGGTTAGATGTTAGGTCCACAACTTCAGTCTCATCTTTATGAGCTTTTGTCTGGGTAGCTAATGAAATTTCGTTAGCTCGTTCTGCTAGTGCCTCAGCATTTGCTGCTAGAAGGGCTTCACGTTGACGTCCTGTAACGTCAGTTACTTTTGCTTTTGCCACGATGTATATTCTCCTATTAGATTGATTTTAAGGTGGGGGAGAGGCTTCAAGGTCTCTCCCCCGGGTATTAAATTAGTTGGTTTCTGCGATAACTACAGACTGGTCAGTGATAAGACCAAGACCGTAGATTGCGTACCAAGCAAGAGCGTGTTCACGACCGAAGTCAAGAATACCGCCGTCACGAAGCTCAACTGGAAGTGAGATAGCGTGACCGAATGCATTGTCTCCAATGAAGATAGCTGAGTAGCGGTCAGATGAGCCGTTACCTGTAGCTGTTACTGGAGTGGTGTAACCTCCACCTGTTGGGTACTGGATTGATCCTGGAGCTACAGCTGTATCAGTTGTATATCCTGAACCTGCACCATTGGTTACCTTGGTGATCTGGGTGGTCTCAATGAAGACGGTGTCATAAAGACGGCCGATCTCACCGAGCATGAAGTTACCTGGAGCAGCATACTTTGTTACTTCAATGAACTCTGGGAGGTCACGAAGACGACGGCTCTGGTGTGGGTGAACGAATGCAACGTAGGTCTCGCCAAGCCTTGGGATGTTCTTGGTTGCGAGGGTCTCAACTGCGTCCTTAACGGTACGGGTTGAGAGGTATGATGCACCGGTCATGGTTGCACGAGAAGTTGCTTCTGTGCCATATGCATACCAGTTGTTAACTGCTGAGAGGTTAGAGCGATCTTCGCCATAGATGACTGAAGATGCTGCCATAAGGGTGTCACGAGCCTGGCCATCAAGATAGAGAGCCATGTTGCGACCAAGAAGACGTGAAGCAGAAGCCATAACGTCATCGAAAGAAGCGTTGAGAAGAAGCTCAGATACTGCGATTGCGTATCCCTGCTCTGCAACGGTGATTGAGAACTGCTGTGCTGTCAATGCGTTGGTTGACATACGGACGCCTTCAACGAGAGTTGAAGCGAATCCGAGGTTGTTGTAACGCATGAAGTTGATCTGGAGACCAGGAGCTACGCCAAGTTCTGTCTTCTTGACTGCGAACTGCTCGAAGCGCAAGATAGGCATTGACTGGAATAGAATTTCCTTAGACCAGATGGTCTGAATTGCTTGTGTAAGCTGGCTGTTAGCGCCAGAGTACGCTGTAGGTGCTGCGGCGAGATTGCCGGTACCTGTTACGGCTGATGCCATGTCGGTGTTACTCCTTATTCATATATGTTTAGGTTAGTAAAAAGGTAATGACTTACCCGAAGATTCCCTTGTTACGATCATTAGCTGCTGAACCCAACAGACGTGATCGGTTTTTTGCGTAATCAGCTACCGACATAGAAGCAATTTGCTCCGGTGTATACGATTGTTGGTCCGAATTGTTTTCCAAGGTTGGTGGCAAGGTTGTCCTTGTACCGGTCATATCACGACGCTGAGCCTGAATAGCCTGCTGCGCCGATTCCAGAAGCTTTGAGGTTTTATCCTTCAGTCTGGTAATACTCTGTTCTATCTCTTCTACATTGTTACCAGTGACCATATCGATCAATTCTGGTGCAATGTTATCTTGCTCCTCACTAATGCGGCGATTGAGATACTGTGTTAGTTCAGCATACTCACGCTCACGCTCAAGGAGAGCAAATGCACGTTCACGCTCTAGGCGCTCCGCCTCAATCTTAGAAGCCCATTCCTTTTCTTTTGTTTCAAGGAGTGTTCGAACGTCCATATCGGCTTCAAGCCTCTTACGTTCTGCTTCTGCTGCAGCTTCTGCTGCCTGGCGAGCCTCTGCTAGGCGCTCTTCACGATCCTTCTTAAGAAGATTAAGTTCTTCTTTAAGAGAGTCGATTTGTGGGTACAGTTTTGATTTTTCTTGCTCACGTACTTTTTGCAAGTCTTGCTCTGTGTATCCCTTAACTTGAGTGAACTGATCTTCAGCCACTGCCTGCTGGGCTACAGGTGCGGTTTGGTTTACCTCAGATGCAAACGCATCTTGAGCCACTGCACTGTCTACTGCTGTTGAGTTTTCTGACATGCTTATTCCTTAGGTTTGAGAGGTCGTTGTCCGAATGAGTGCCACGATGACCTGCGGGTTTTGTTTAGTGGTATATAGACTCGCAAACTATGACTAGTTTGTCTGCCTAAATTACTTAGCGTTTTCTTCTGAGCTAGGGCTATCCTTCTGATCGTTAGATACGCCTCGTCCAGGAAGCTTTGTTCCATAGGCCTTTGTTACAAGCTCTGCTTGCATCTGAGCCAAGGTTTGCTCTTCAAATGGTGTGATGACTCCAGGTTGTCCTAGAGGTCCAGGACCTGTTCCATCAGCTGGAGCGGCTCCAGGAGGAAGAGTTCCATCCGGCATCATACCAGTTAATGACGTAATTGCTGAAGCGATCTGTTGCTTTATGAGGGCTAGGGCGCCATCAGCTTTAGCATCAGCAATAAGCTCTGCACGAATTTCTTCAAGCTTCTCATCTGGGAACTCCTCGCCTAGCTGGCGTAGAGCACCTTCACGGGATTCAAGATTCATCTGCATCTTGGCCTGGATTTCCTGCAAAGTAATGAGCTTATCAAGAGGTAGTGGAGGTGGGAAGTGGACTACAGACTCGTAGGTCAATGGATCATTAAGATCCAAGGCAAAGAGCTGCTGGTCCTTAATAGGTCCATTTACATCTGGATTATAAACAAATGCTTCTGGCTCCTTGAATGCAAGGGTTAGGAGGACTAATTCATTGATACGTCGAATACCCTCGCTATACTGCACAATCTTCTGGTGGTAGCGATTCATCAGAGGTTGATACTGGATAGCGAGGGCAACACCTGAGGTATTAGAAATAGGCTGTACTTGTCCAAGAGCGGTCTCTGGGACACCAACCATTTCGTGCATAGCAGTCTTAACTACCTTAAGATACTCAAGAGCTCCTGCAAGACCGGCTCCGCCGCCCTCTAGGTTCTCAACACGAGCATCCTTTGGAAGACCGCCCCAAACCTTCTTAGGGCCCTTCTCAAGGGCTGAGGCCTTAGCTCCGATAATAACTGTAACGGGGGCTGCGTGATAGTTGACGATATCGGCAATATCAGTAGCCACTTCATTATAGTTACGGTTCAAGACAATAAGGTCGTGGCAATCAGATAGGCCCCATGGAGATCCTGAAACTAAGACGTTTGGAATATGAATGATAGGAACTACGCCGATTGGATTAGGGCGTGAATCAATTAGCTCGTCGTTAATGTATTCTTCGATGCGATCATCGGTCAAGATTTCAGTATAGGTATAGACCTGACGAGTACCTTCGATAGATGTGCCCCAGAAACGGTACTTGAGCTTAAAACGAATCAAACGTGTGCGGTCGTGTGGGTGAAACTCTGGGAAGCAGAAAGATGAGTTCAGGGGAAGGATACGAACTCGTCCTGGATGAGGGCGACCAATAGAATCTTCAAATGCTTCTTCGTAAGCTACTTTAACAAAGCAGTCACCAGATACTCCGCCTTGCTGTCCCATTTCCCATAGAACGCCATGCTTGTTATTATCAATCTCCCAAGCACGCTTTAGGATATCTGGAACGATTGCTTCTGTAGCCACTGGGCTGCGGAATGAAACTCCACGGCTAAATGTAAAGTTAGTAATAAAATCTGTAAAGGCACGATAGTAGTTATAAACCATCTGTGCTTCGCCAATTTCACGGCGATAGGACCAGTGATGTCCTAAGTACATTGCCCAGTTAAGAGAATAACGATTTAAACGTGGACCATGAACTTCAAACTCTTCATCTGCTAGTTCTACAAGACCAAGAGGTGAAATTGAGATGGTTAAGTCTGATGACGCCGCCCTATAACTGGGAGGTGAAAAATCGATACCACCACTCATCGGTTAATTCCATTCATTTGTTTTGCCCCCGAATGCACAGTCTCTGATGTTAAAGGTTCACCAGCCCCGGAGAAAGGGAACGGGGCTGGGAACAGGTATAGTCTATCGTACTTTAGTCGTTTACTGATGCAGGGTTCAAACGCTCCTGGCGTGAACCGTTGCGTACAACTTCTTCGATTACAACTGTTGAGTGGTCTCCGAAGTTACCCTGAGCAAACTCGCCAAGGAATGTTGGAGCTTCGACCCAAGCAGCTGAACCCACGTGAGCACGTTCACGCATTGTCTCATCAGCATACTTTTCAAAGACGTTGTTGTTGTGGTTAGGACGTCCATCTGGAGTCTCGTAACCTTGATCCAAGCCAACTTGGAAATCATTTGGAACGTCGGTGTCTGTAGCGATACCTTCTTCAAAACGAAGTGGGCCACGGAGACCTGAAGTTGCAGGAGAGAACTTGCGCTCGTATACGTTTCCTGGACGCTCTGGGTACTGTGGAGTTGGTGCGATATTTGGTGTTGCCATTGTTTATCTCCTATAGGATAAGGGATTGAGGTTCCTCAGGGTTAATTCTGTCTTGTAGTAGGTGTTTTGTCATAGTAAATTAAAAGAAAGGATTGGAGCTTACCTCTACGGTAGGCATAACCATTTCTTGGGTCAGGGAGCAGGCAAGGGCCAAAGAGTCCACAAAATCGTCGTGGGCGTGGACTTCATCCGGCGCAGCCACTAAAAAGTTAGGCCCCTTATACTGAACTTCAGCATCTGTCATCTGTTGGTAAAACTTCTTCCAGATACGAAGGCGACGGGTTTTAGCGTGGGCAGGCCAAGAGACCATCTGACGTTGAATCAGGGCCTGAAGGTGCTTCCACCGCTTTGACTGCTCAGTAGGGCTGGAAGTAACTGGCACCACTTCTGCTCTAGGCATAAGAATCTTTAGACGTCCGGCCACTGCATCACCTACACCATTAGCATCTACTCCGATAGCAAGTACATCATAGTTTCCAAGGAACTGCTGGATTTGGAAATATTGTTCTTCCCAGTCATCTCCTTGAAGCTCCAGCCAGTTGAGCACCCTATGATCATAGTATCCATATTCATCTGGACGATCCCAGTCTACCCAAACTACTGTGACCACTGTGCTGTCCATCTTACGGGCCGGGTCAATTCCAACCACAACAGGAGAGCGGTGCCAAGATTTAACTATTTCTTGTGAAGTATCTCCAAGATCATCCATAATGTTGGATGTTACGAACATACCTCGCTCAAGTAGCCACTTGCAGTTATAGGATAGCTGGAACTCATCAGAGTCCTCGCCAATACGAAGCATCTCTTTCTTAATAAACTTTTCATAGTTAGGCTGAATCTTAGCCACATCTTTCCAGTCCCACTGGAAATGATTCTGCTTAGCCTTAGAGTTCTGTGTTTGACGGCGCTTATTAAGTTGAATAGAACGATAGAAACCATTCTTGTGGGTTGTAGGAGTGCCTGTTTTAACCATGGTGGCGTTATAGTACGCACCCATAGGCGCAATAGACTTTGATACCACAAAGTCATCTGCTTCTTGACACTCATCAACAATAATAAGGTGGAAAGACTTAGACTCAATTTTAGCTCTTGGGTTAGCTGTCATCATCATGATGGTGCTTCCAGACTTCTTTAGCTTTAAGTTTCTTACAACGCCAGGAGTCTTAGTAGGAATATCATCAATTTCAGGGTCACCAAAGACTTCCATAGCTCTTTCAGAGGTAAGGCGGGACACTGTACGGGAGTATAGAGTTTCTACCTGGTTTTGAGTAGGAGCAAACATTCCCACCCAAATTCCATCACCAAACTTACCTAAAAGCTCTGGATAGATCTTAGCTAGTCGTGGAAGGATAACCATCAGTGTGGCCACTGTATTAGCGATGGTTTCTGACTTTCCTGACTGACGTGATGCGAGGGCGGTGATTTCTTCGCCATCATTGATAATGACTGATTCGATAACACGGCGTGCCAAGGGTTCCTGGTACGGGTGAAGCTTATGTCCTACAAGCATCTCCATGAAGGCCATGATCTTAGTGATCAAGATCTTAACAAATTCTTTGGAGAGTTCGTCTAGAGTGTCCTCTTCCTCATCTTCAGGAATAGGATTGAAGGATTCATCCTCCACTGCCTCAAGATCTACCTCTTCAAACTCGTGTTCGTTCACTCAGGGTATCTTTCTTTAAGCGTAGTTAGAATGGCATAGATAGATTCTGCGCCAACTCGTGCCTCTTCTAGATTAAAATTATCTTCTGTTTTCTGCCAGCTAGATAAGTTACGGCCAATTGAATACAAGACTTGGTCAGACCAGGTAAGCAGCTCTGCTGTAGAAAGCTTAGCCACTCTTTTTTCAATGCGGCTCTTAACTCGTTCTTCTTTTTTCTTAAACATCGTATTCTTCCCCTCGTACTATATCCCAATCAAATTCGCCTTCAGCCACTGCCCTACCTGCAATTGCATTGGTCAATGCTTGGCTTTCATCATATTGTGCTACCCACTTACCTACGACAATAGATAATCGGGTAAACGGCAACCTAAATACCAGGCCACTGCCATACCTAAAGGGCTCTTCGATTTCTTGTGTATTAGAGCGCTCAATAATTACTTTAGGCTTTATAGGATAAACCATAGCATGCCAAAAGTACTTTTTGCCCATATCGTGCGTTCTAGCCATTGTCGCCTAATCTTTCGCACATGTGGGTAGGAATCTCATGTTCCAGAACCAAAGCTGAGCAATCCCGGCATTTAAATACTTTTGGTGGATTAAAGTTGTTCTGAGCAGTAGCTCCTTCAACAACATCGTCTTGTCCAGGCCTAAAGTACTCATGAACTACCTCTGGGCGCATAAAAATTTCTGGTGGGAATGGTCCCTTGGCAGCTTGCGATGAACGTGGAACAGGATGACCTTGTTTGGTCTCTATACGCTCAATTGTCATATTTTGCCCTTTTCTCTGTATAGTGACTAATATTACACCATGTTAGAGGTTTGCACGACACTGTATTTACGGCTATACTGGAGGCAGGAGATTAAACCCTCCGACACTAACAACGAAACAAAAGAGTTACAACTTGTTCGGTAGAAAGAGACCGAACTGCTGAGGACCTAGTGACAGTAGGTCAATAGTTCGGGTTGGCTCTCTAGCCTAGGAGATAGTGTGAATCTGAATGACAAAAGGAAACTTATAATCCTTGGGCTCGCAGCCCTCTTAACAATCTCAAATTTAATAACGTTTACGGCCAAGGCCACGGCCCCGATGCTACAAAGGTGCTTAACACCTGTCGGAAAGCTTGAAGTGGCTAAAAAGCTCACCCCAAAGCAGCTCTACCAACTTTTACAGCATGTAGGGTTTAAAGGCCATTCCCTTAAGGTCGCTTGGGCTGTAGCTATGAAAGAAACCCACGGCAACCCTCTTGCCCATAATTTCAACCCACGAACGGGAGACAACTCTTATGGGGTCTTCCAGATTAACCTTTACGGGGCTCTGAAGGGCCGTATAAAGGACTTTGGCTTAAAGTCGGCACAAGACCTCACCAACCCTGTAAAGAACGCTCAAATCGCCTACAAGATGAGTTCTGGGGGTACTAACTGGTCCCCTTGGCACGCTGACCCAGGTGAGCGTGATCACAAGCTAGTTCAAATGTGGATTAAGATCTGCCCTCAATTTTTGGCAGCTTAAGACTTCTTACCGGCCCTACGCTTATTCTCCTTGGCAGTATTTTTGCCATGCTTGAGTGGGCGTAGGTTGCTGGAAGAATCGTTATCGTGGTTATTATCTTTGTGATCCACGTCTGTACCCTTAGATAGCTTGCCATGCTTCTTTTCATATTTAGCACGAGCAGCATTCTTAGAGGTGGTGTGCCACTTACCTTTAGAGTCTTTGTAGTGCTCAACAATAATTTTACGGCCGCCATTAGCAGCAGAGCCTTTATACTCTTTGCCGCCAGCTACTTCTTTTTTCTTAGTTGCCATCTGTTAAACCTCGATATTCTCTATCTATATCATCCTCTGGTTTTTTATCGTAACCAGCAAAAAATTGATCACTAAACTGTTGTGATCTAAGAAGTGTTTTTTGAATTTCGGGTTGCTCATAAAAATCATTATTTTGTAACTCTACGTGATCACAAAAAGGGCATGCAGAGTGGTCCAACTTAACCGGCGTATATTTTGAACCATCTGGATAATCTCTACCTTCAGTTCTAGACACCCCATGGCGATCATGACCTCGCAAAATACCGTCATAAATTGCACCATCAGCTATAGTTGGGTGATCGGAAGGGACTAGGAGCCTAGTCTTATGCTCGTTCTTTAACGCTTCCATCTCAGGCGTATAAGTACCTGCTTTTTTAAAGTGGTCTGAAATATTATCTAATGTTCTTAAATTAGAGTTTTGAATTGTCTTTTCTACTTCAGACTTATTTTGGTAATAATTTGGTGACATAGTAGCGTCAACAATTCTATCCAGCTCTTCTCGATCACGGTCTGTGTACTTACCAAATTCAAAATCGTTAGTATTGCGTCCCATTACTTGCTCTTCTTTTTAGACACAGCCATATTATCAATTAGATTTGGGTATGGACGACCGGCAGCTTTAGCACGTGCTTTAGCGGCAGATTTCTTCTTTGATGACAACTTCTTATGCTTGCCACCATCAGGATCTTTTTTATCCCAAACTTTTTTCTCAGCCATTAGCAGTCCCACGCCCTCAATGACTTATTAATGCGGCTATTTGGATCTTTAGCGGTCTTTGACGAGGTATTGTGCTTCTTCATGCCTTCCATACGAGCACAGAAAGATTTACGACGAGCGGCAGACTTCTTAGACTTAGCGGCCTCTTCCTTTTTAACAGGCGGCTTTAGATTGTGACCTTCTTTTTTAGCAGAAGCACGCCCTCTAGCGTTTAGACCACCTTCAGGATTTTGACCTTCTTTACGAGTCCAAGCTGGTGACTTGTGGTGTTCTTTTTTCTTAGTAGTTGTCATCCGAATATATCCTTCCGATCTTTTTCTGCATGTTGAGAAGTATCCACACAATCGTGGTTATTTGCTTCCTTTTTACCAGCACGAATGGCAGAAGCCCCACCAAGTTTGGTTACATGATAGGCACAAGTACGACAAGTCCAGGAATGGCTTGTAAGGCCGTTTACCTTACCACCAACCTGGTAGTCAATCTTTCTTGCCATTAGTTGCTCGATTCACCATTAGCACCACGTCCAGGACGTGCTACAAAAGTTTCCCTATTAGGATCCTTCTCATACCGTTGATTGGTAAGAAAAGTCTTTGCTTCATTAGCCCTATATCGTAAGTTTGGTGGCATCTTGCCACAAGACTCACAAAATGTAGCGCTATCTTGAAAGATCTGAAAACGATAGTCTTTCATAGGAACTACTCTGCTGAAGTGTCAGGCTTGTTATTTCCACGCTTCTTACGAGTTTCAAATACTTCTCTAGGGTTTGGAAGAATAAACTTATCATCAGAAGGCTTAACAGTGTCCATAAGCTTAGCTTCAGGCTCTGTTCCTTCTAGTACTTTATTCTCACCATTAACCTGAATAGACAAGGTCCTACCTGGTACTCCGTTGCTTGCAGCAAGAGGTGGCTTGCCTTCTTCCAAAAGACTCTGACGAAGTGGGTCAAAGCTAGCGGCAGCTTCCTGTCCACGCTTTCTAGACGCTGCACTAGCAAGCTTTACACACTCTGGGCACTGAGGGTTATTTGTACCGCCAGCTACGTGAGTTTGGTGCTCAGCTTCCATATCAACAGGCTTTCCATCACGATGGATAGGTCCTTGTGAAATATAGCGCTTATTCTCACCGCTTCTAAAACCCATTTCAGAACCACGCTTTAGACGTGTCATCATGTTACCGAAGCTGCGACCACGCTTAATAGAGTCTGTAACTAGATCAGCAATATGGGTTGCTCCGGATACACTGTGGTTTTCAAACACACGGTTTCCGTTTTGATCCTTATATGGATGCCAACCTTCATGCAGCCAGTCAACGCCCTTACCGATCTTTCCTTTGGCCGTAGGCTTAATACCACTTTGAGACCTAGAGTCTCCATTGAATCCCATAAATGGTGATTCTGAACCACGCATAGGTCCATTACGAAGTGGGTTATGTGGATGGCTCATATCACTCAAAGGAATGACTTCATTGCCATGCCTAAAGAAGTCTGTTGCTACATCAACGTTGCCGTTATTAGGATGGTATTCAACCATCTTTCCTGATTGGAAACGCTTCTTATTATCAATGACTTGACGAGCATATTCAAGATTATTGCTAAAGTTGCTTGAATTAGTACCCAAGAACTTAGTTAAATGATTGTAGTCTCCGTTATCCCTAGTCTCAGGGATTCCGGCATGATTCATAACAAAGGCCATCTTTGCATAGTCACTACGAGCAAAGGCTGGGTGATTTGGGTGACCCGAATCAGTTTCAGGAAGATCTGGGGCCAATCGAGCAGAAAGACGCTTAGCACGATCAATAACGTGCGGCTCCATGGTAGTAATCTCTGTGCCGGCATTTGCACGGTTTATCATCCTACCGGTTTCAATAGCATTTCGCTCTGAAGTCTTAGCAGGAGGACGACCAGCAGTGGTTTCATTTAGATTTAGGTCATGAGTGCCCAGGCCTCCTGGCATACGACGCTTTCTAACCCTAGCATTTTCTTCTTCAAGAGTCTCTGGACGACCTAATTGGTCCTCAACCTCAACGCTTTCAAAAGTTCTTCCAACACCTGGCTCACTAGCTGTGCTGCGATTAACAACATTTTTAGCAGTTAGGCGAGGCTCTTTAACAATTGGCTTTGCAACTTCTTTAACTTTACCTTCGTAGAAGTCAGAATCATCTCCTGGCTCATAATTAGGAACCATCTCACGATCTTCCCAATTATCACGGAAGTAACCTTCGGCAGGCTCAGCGTGCTTCTGTTCAAACTCGCTGCGCTCAGCTACACGGCGATTGTGTGCAGCCTCTTGCTCTGAATCAGAAAGATTTCCTTCTTTTGAAATTTCATCTTCATGGCGAGCGTTCATTTCAGCAAACGCTGCTTGACGTGCCTTATGCATACGCTTATGCTTTGGAGAACGATAAATACCTGGGGAGATATCCTTCATACGCATAGTGGTTGTGCTAAGAGGATCGGCAGCATTATTGCTTAGGTTATACTCGTCCTTTAGATTGCCGTTTTCATCCCAAAGATTTTGCTCAGACCAATTCTTAGGCTCTTTAACACCAGAGGTAGATCCAGACTCTTCATCCTCAGACAATGACAAGTTGCGCTTGTTTTCTGCAGCCGTGTCTTCTTCATCAATGCTTGCTGCTTCACGCTGCTTTGAGCCTGAAGAACCCACTAAAGGAGTCTCTACATCTTCTTCAGATACTGCACGCTCTGCGTCAGTAGATAGCTTATCTAGCTCAGCATCCTTAGATGAACGGAATTGCTGACCCTTAAGACTATCTGCTTTTTCTGCAGCCGTGACAGTATCTCCCTTAGGAGTTCTAAATGCCTGATTAAGTCCAGACTCTATAACACGTGCAGGTCCAGTCTCAGATACTGTAACTTTTTCTCCACTTTTTAGCTTTCCTTCTGCACCAAGACGGTATGTAGTACTAGCTGGAGATCTTGGATCATTATATGGATAGTTTAGTTCGCCATTTGAATCATATTCAGGAATAGGAGTATCTGCAAGAGCACCGCCAGAATTAGCTGCGGTATCTTTTGTTCCCTTACCAATTAGGGTGTTTTTAATTCTATCCAGACGTGATCGAGCTTCAGTGCGGCGATTAGCCTTTGCAGCTTCTTGCGCCTGTTGTTCTGGTGTAAATTGACCTACAACACGGTTGGCAACTCGCTCACGAGTGCCACGATTAAGATCTTCTAGATCGTACTCTTTACCATTAGGTCCCATACGCATAGTGGTAGTTGCTAAGTTTTTAGCAGTTTCTACACGCTCACGCTTTGCTTTTCTGGCAAGACCACGCTTTGCTAAGCGAGCATCTTTATCTTGCTCTCGCTTTGCTGCCATTCTTTCCAAGACATCTGGTGCAGGCTGATCACTGCGACGTTCTGCAGCAACTCCCGTAGAGGTTTCTTCAAAACGCTCTGGATTTTGCTCAATGTCGCTTGTCTCAGTGCGTACAATCTCAGGACGATCTGCAAATGGCAAACGGACAACACTTTGTCCGCCTTTTCCAGGAGCAGTGTACTTATCAAATTGGCCCATTATTAGTCCTCCAAAAGTCCTGTAGCGTGTTCTTCATTGAAAAGTGGGCCGGTAGTGCTACCACTTTCATCTTTAACGTCTTCCCAGTCACCCTGAGCATTCTTAATCTGACCTAGAGGTGTTTTTGCAGTAGCTAGGCTTTGATTAAATACGCCAGTACGTCCTTCAGCACCGGTCGTATTTTCTGAAAAGGTTGTTCCAGGCTTAAGTGCGTTGAAAACATCAGAGGCTGCAGGCTTTGCATTTTCTGTTTTAATTTTTTGCCTATCTGCGGCATTCTTTTCTTCTTGAACCCTAAGGGAGATATCTCCTAGGACACCATTACGAATTCCAGCAAGTGCGGAGTGTTCTTTCCACAAACGATTGCCTTCTTCTTCGCCATGGGTATCAATGTAAGATTGGCGATTAGCCTCAAAGTTAGATTGGGTTCCGAGACCCTCAGCCATGTTCTTTGCGACGTGGTTAAACGCATCACGCTCTAAACCTTGTTCATGTTGCTTATCCATGCGATCACGCATTAACTTATCATTAAAAAGAGCAAGACTTTGCTGAAGTTGCATCTTATTCTTCATCTGACGAATACTTCCTACACCACCTAGAAGTTGGTTCAAGAAGTTTCCTCCTCCTGCACCGCCGGCTGGGGAGATATTCTGACCGCCATTAAGATTCATCTAAAGATCCTGTCTTTTCCGATATGGACAAAAGTTTAGCAACTCCGCCCTGTTCTGTAAGCACATGAGAGTTTTTATTATAGTGGTGGATACAGAAGCTCAAAACCCCGTATGGGAGCTCTACTAGGACTTTAGCCCTAGCTGAGCAGCTATCACATTGAATTCGCTCCTGAGATTCCTCCGCCAGCGGCATTGCCTGTAACTCCGGTTCCAGTAGCTGTGTCATCTGCATCCATTCCTTGGTATTGATCCATGTCTATATCAGAATCTGGGCCTAATCCATAGTAAAGCTGGTCGTAGTCTACTACAGAATTGGGGAGGGGAAAGCGAGCATCACCCAGCCGCCCTACTGTTGCAGGGTCCTTTAGAGGCACCTTGAACTGGCGATGCTCTTTCTTTGGGTGAGTCATACGAGTATTCTCTCACTAAAGCAAAAAGCCGGGAGCGTTAACTCCCGGCTAATTACATTTAGGCTATTAGGCCCAAGGTGTGATTGTGATCGCAGCACCAGCAGCGGTTGATGCAGTACCTGCAGCAATGCTCTGGGTCTTGATTGTTGCAGAAGCACCCTTGACTGTTGGGGTACCTGTAGGTGAAGCAACAGCGATAGCGGTTGTTCCGTTAGAGACAAATGAGACGGTGTTTGTCGCACTTGCGGTAACAGTCCATGTACCGTTAAGTTCTGTTGTTGTAGCATCTGCAAGACCAGCGATTGTGATCTTTGTACCAATTGGGAATGCAGCGCCAGCACCTGTAGCAGTAACAGTTGCAGTAGCTGAGCTAGCTGTACGAGCAGCAGCTGTGATTGAGATCGGTGTGTTGGTTGCAGCAGAAGCTGTGGTAGCAACAAGCTCGACATCACCAAGAAGTGTTTGAGCATTAGTGGTCGAAAGACCTAGAACTGATGGAACACTTACATAAGCAGTTCCGCCTACGAATGAACCATCTGAGTCAGATGCCCCAGCACCAAGTTGTGCGTAGCCTGTTTGACCAGTGATTGATACGCCTGAACCAGCTGCATTAGTTACTGTGAACTGGTATGCAGTTGCTGATGCGATTGTAGCGTTTGTAAGGTTGAATGCAGAGGTTGTGAGACCTGAGATCGATACGTTCTGTCCAACCAATGAAGCTGGATTGATTCCGTTTGATTGAGCTGTATAGGTGACGGTTGTTCCGTTGCCCGAAGCAGCTGTTACACGAAGGATTGGGTCTCCAGCAATAAAGCTTGGGAATCCTGAGTAATTAGCTTCTGCGATGTTCTGGGTATCCTTGGTGTAATCCAAGTATGCAGAGTTTACGGTAGAAGTGTTGGTCCATTGGACGTTCTGTGAGCCGCCAACTGTAACAGTTGCGGAAGGTGTTCCTGCAGAACGCTCATCGTTTGGTTGTAGTGGGAAGTTACCCCATACGAAATCAACGTTAGGGCGACCCGTAACAGTTGATGTGGTTACATTTTGCAACATTGCGTATGCGTATGTTGCTGAGGTTGTTGACACAGACAAGCTTGTGTTACCGGTAATTGGGTTACCAGTATAAACTGTCCATGACTCTAGGCTATTGCCTTCGAGATTAGTTGCCATGTACATAGTCCTATCTAGAGAGGGTTAGAGAGTCTTGCCCAAGAGACAGGGCAATGGTAACAGAGGTACTAGGCTTCTTGTACGTAAATGCGGGTTTCTCCACCAGAGTTGACATCAAATTCCCTTGAAGCATCAATTGCCGTAGTCATAGCCTTCTTAGCGTACTCTATATCGGTAAATAGACGTGAGCTAGTCTTTGCGGCCTGGAATAAAGAGCCTTGAGCAAAGTCTCCACCACTACCTGAGGTAATGTAGTTACGGATGTCACGGTCGTATGAGTAGTCTTCATCAATAATATAGACGATACCTTGGACAGCTATGATAAACACGTTCTCATATTGTGCGTAATCGCCATCATCCTTCATGTCGTATCCGCCATCAATAAATAGCTGACGCATGCCGGGAATAAAAGTCTTAACCATCCAGGTGTCTAACTGTTCAACAGTAGAGTTAGCACGTGGCTTTGGGGCCTTCCAAGCTCGTTGTAGGAGGTTCATACCTCGACCAAGCCCACAACCTGCGATAAGGATGCCGTTGTTATCGATAACCTTATGATCGTTCATTTGCACTTTACGGTACTCGTAATAGGTTGCTTGGGTATCTGCACCCATAACTACCCAGCCGTCACCCTGAATTGCAGCGATTGTTGTCATTTTTCCCTCTCGTAGGTTCCCCTAAGGGTATCACATGTACTCTTGAACGCCTACCTCAAAGGTCTCAGCCCGAGTACGGGGTAGAGTTCCATATGAGGTTCTGAGCCAAGGAAGGCCCAATAATGCATCATTTACAAAGTCATTAGTGGAATTGGCTGTTTTTAACATATCCCACATTTCGGGCAAAACGCCATCGTACTGAATCCAAGTATATTGGGCTCTTCCGCCGACGGACGGGTCTGTCATTACAATGACAAGAGTTTCAGTATTAGAGTTATAGCAGCACTTCTGAGCTCGGGGGCGTGGACCACCGGAGGTGGGGGCGGGAATCTCTTCATATCCTGGCCCACATACACGGCTACGCTCTCTATCGTACTTTAAGGCAGCAGCAATAGCGGCATAGTTATCGTAATCGACAACAGGCCTAAAGTGCCTTGCACGATATCGATCGCTCATTGTCCTCCCCAACCTCCACCCTTAAAAACGGCGGGGGTAGCTTGGAAAATCTTACTCATAGACTGTTGGCAACAGACAGGGATACTGTCATCACCAAAAGACTGATAAATCTCTTGAACGCCTCCACAGACGTTGCACTTGTAATCGTAGTTAGGCATTATGCCTCTACCAGATCAGCACCACACTCTGGGCAAGGAGATACATTCACAGTCTTTGCATCAGCGAGAAGTTCACCAATTTCAATATCGGCACTCCACTTGCAAGAAGGACACTTATATTCTATTGTAGCCATTTACTTCTCCATACTTTCGGCGGGACGGGTGTAGTTACTCTTCAAATGACTGCTGGGTCTCCCAGATAGCATCCATCTGTTCTTTACTTGGGACAATTGTAGCACTATGAGTAGTTTCGTACTCTTCAGCCCATTTGTCTAAATCTTCGGGTGTTACTTCTTTCTTTTCCATAATACTTCCTTACATTCGTTGCCCTAGCTCCCGAACATGGATTCGAACCACAACTGAGTGCTCCAGAGGCACCTGTACTACCGTTATACGATTCGGGAAAAAATATGGGCGGCACGCAGATCGCAATCTTTCATACGGAATCACACTCGTACCGTCGCTGACCTTCCTGGGATCGAACCAGGGACAACTCGATTAACAGTCGAGTGCTCTGCCTGCTGAGCTAAAGGTCAAAGTATCAGGTCGGTTTATCTTTCACCACGCCGTAAGGTCTCGTAACCGAGTCCCCTGATGAGACCGTCTAGGTCGTGCTAGCGTCCGCCTAGATACTTGCGTAAACTTCAAACCAAATGAGAAGCAATACAAGTGTTACCTCGTTGCAGAGACGGGATTTGAACCCGTGACCTCTTGGTTATGAGCCAAGCGAGATGCCGAACTTCTCCACTCTGCGTCGGAGCCCCTAGCCACGTATTCGCCGTAGAAACTAGGGGCTCTACATACAGTATAGCGTGATTATTTGATTTTGATCAACTTTGGTTGCAACTCTTCGGGTAGCTCTTGCTTCAAGAGAATACGAAGCATGCCGTCCTTCATCTCTGCTCCATCTACCACAACGTACTCTGCCAACACGAAGTTTTGCTTGAAGTCACGGGTAGCGATTCCGTTGTGTACGTACTCGTCCACAGATGGCAGTTTAGAGCCTTCTACGGTCAACTGGAGCTCTTTTACTGTGATGGTGATATCTTCCTTACCAAAGCCTGCTACAGCGATCTCCAGGACGTAATTGTCCTTAGATTTGAAGATGTTGTATGGAGGATAGCTAGCTTGCTTAGCTGCCTGGCTAACGCTCTCTAGAGTTTGCAAGAGCGGATCAAATCCAATAGCCCAACGATTAAACTGTGGGAACAAGGATTGGATTGTTAGCGGCTGTGGAGGCGCTGGTTGCTTAGGATGCTTAGACCATGGGTCCTGATAACGATCCTTAAATGGATCATGTGGACCTGTATTTTGATATGGATGTGCCATAGTTATATCTCCTTAGACGATATAAGTTAACTAGAAGCCCATTCGGCGCTTCTAATTACAGTATAGCCGACTTTTAGAGATTTTGTCTAACTAATGAACTCACCTTGTAATTGAGTGAAATTTGTCTTACTCCAAGGATGCCCGTCAAGACCGGATGATCTCAGATAGCGACCTGTAGAGTCTGACCTCTTCAAACCCTCCCATTGAGACTTAGCCACCCCGTCATACCGGATTAGAGGCTCTGGCTCCCCGGTAGGGTCATAGGTACCAGTTGCCTTGTTCTTCTTCACCGGAGCTCTAAAGATGATTACTAGCGTCTCGCTATCGTGATGATAGCCGCACTGCTCCGCTCTATCACGTTTATCTGCTTTGTCCGATTTATCACTTGTAGGTGCTTCAATCACCTCAAAGGTAGATGGCCATGTACCGATACGATTACGAGTAGGATTAAAATCAAACTCTTCATCTTGGAGCTCTTCTAGCTCCTCAGTAGCCTCAAGCTCTTGAGCTTCCCGCTCTGCTCGTTCCCTGGCAGTACGCTGTATTAGAGACTCACGCTTAGCAGGATATAACCGCCCATTCTTACCACGGTAATATCCCTCAGGAATGTTGTTATCTGCCATGGTGTAACTATACCACGCCCTGATAGGCCACTGTCTGCATTTAGAGTTTCCTGAGAATTATTTGAGCTTGCCTATTAGAAAACACCTACCTATGATCATAGGAGACTTGAAATCCCCCGCCAATTTTTTACACAGTGATCTAACTCACTTTCCCGCCGTTTAGGCCACTGCTTTGTCTATATACCCTCAACCCTCCGTCTCGTCTGCCAGAAGTTTGGGTAGCAGTAGTTTAAGGGTGGGGGTCACCCATCAGGGGCAGAAGGAAGGGCAAGGGTCACTCTCCCGTAGCCTGCGCTGGTGCTGAAATCACTAGCGTTCGATTCGCTAGGCAGGCACGGGTCAAACCCCATAGGCACACCGTGTGTCTATGTATCCGAAAGGAGATTGCCGTGTCCCAAAACACGACAGTCATGTCATGGGAGCAAATTGCTTCCGTGTCAAATGCCCCTGAGATATTCATTATCTCGCAATCAGCCAGCCGTTTTAAGAACGACAGCGAGAAAACTCCCGCTGATGTTCTTGGGCTCTTCACCAAGCGTTCTGCCGTGAAGTTAGTCCGTGCTGGCTACATCTCTGCCAAGTCTGGTATGTCACCAGAAGCGGTCAAGAAATATCTTGACGCTATTGACCGTGCTTGGTCAGACATTGACATCGTTGATGATTCACGCACCCAGCGTGTTATCCTCGAAGAGGTCAAGGAAAACCTCGAAGCGAAGGCTCCTAACTGGAAGCGTCGCTTCGATTCTGCTTCAGCCGTCCTAGAAGCCATTATGGACGGCTCTGTCTCTGTCTCCACACTAGAGGGAGAGACCCTAGAGGCGTACAACCGCCTCGTTGCCTTCGTCGAAAACCAACTCGCCGAGCAAATCGTCAAGTTCACGAGTGCTCTAGTCTAATCGGCTAGACGGGAGAGTCGGGGGCATACCCTGCTCCCGACTCCTTCCTATGCTCATAGGTAGCAATATCTATGGTCATAGGTGGGAGTGGACCATCTAGCACAGCACCAGCACCCGTAAGGGCTAACAGACTGGTGGCTTATTGGAGATGCTAGCCTGCTGTCTCCCATACGGAACCAGAGTGACTCTTGCCCAACTATAAAATCCAAGAAAAGCCACTGGCCGACTAGTCCCATGCCTGCGTAGCCGTAGGACCAGATTAGACGGCTGGTGGCTTCTCTATTATCAGGTAGTTGGTGGAAGATACATAGGTGTTTACGACTTAAACGCAGTGACTATTACAGTCCTGAGCCTATGTATCTCTCACTCTCTATCTGGAGAGTATCTACAAGGAGGTTATTATGGAATGTCAGTGCTGTGGTTCAAATCCATGCCTAGAGGCATTGGATAATGAGGCTCAATCATGAGCCTCTTAGACCCTATGCAATCAGGTCTGCCTATCACTATCTTGTGGTTGGGTAGTACCTCTTTCTTCCTCTATGCGTGGTTCACAAGGAATAAGTAGGCTGGGAAAGTCCCCGCCGATTTTTCGCCCTCTTAGAAAGGAGAGGCTATGAGCATTCGTAAGGAGAAGAAACACCACAAGGTGTGTCTCAACAAGCGGTTGGATGCTTACCTGAAGGATGGCAATGAGGACACACCATATTGCCCTCGTTGTGAGTCCTTCATCTGGAGTCCAAAACTATGGAAGAAAGGATAAGTTATGAAGTGCTTGCTATGTGATGCCAAAGCCGAGTGGTCTATTGAGATTATGGGGCTGAACAAGTTGTATCTCTGTGAGCGACACAGCACTTTGCTGGGTCGTGCTATTAAGGATGAATACTGGTATGGACAGGAGGAAGTCAATGGCTAAGAAGATTAAGTCACAGGATTGTAAGGATTGCTTCATGGGGGTTCGCTGTACTGAGAGCCACCTTGAGGTGTCAGCACAGATTCGCTACATCAACGCTGATGATGAGCCAGTCAATAGCGATTTGCCTACCGCTGATAGGGCTCTGCTTCACTCTGCCCTAGATGAATGGTTGGATAAGGCAGATGGTAATGGTTACTTCTTTATTGGTGACCGTGGTGCTTTAGTCATTGAGTTTGGTGATTGGTAAGTCCCCGCCCAATTTTTCCCCGCTGAACTTGTAGTTGATGGGAGATACACAGGTCGTAGCGTGCCTACGTAAAGGTAATCCTGTGTATCTCTTACCTACTATAAGAGAGGCTACAAGCCGATGTTCTACCCTGATGAACTAGACCTGAAGTCGGGTCTACACCGTACATATGTAGTCCATACGCCTGCCAACAAGGAAGCGTACATGACTATGGAGATTGAGCTTGTCCTTAGGGGCAAGGTTATCTTCGCTCTACCTGTGTGGCGCTACAAGAACCCACGCTAAACAACCAAGCAAACCCTCAACAGAAAGGAGCCACACCATGTGGCTTTGGTTTATCGGAGTCATGCTGGTAGGCTGGCTTAGCCTAACCATCATTAACAAGCAGTATGAAATTGACCAAGAAGATTGGGATTTCAGGGAGGAAGGAGATGAATGATGAGAGAACAGTCATACTCACTTTCCCTAAGTGGGAAGACTTATCATGGCAAGACAACGCCTCATGTCGTGGAATGGACACTAACCTTTTCTACTACGACCATTTACAACGAGGACAACAGCGTCTTGCGAAAGCAAACAAAGCAAAAGCTATCTGTCAAGGTTGTCCCGTTAAATTGCAATGCCTCACGGATGCAGTCAAGCGAGATGACCGACACTCTATCCAAGGTGGCACAAGCCCTGAGGACAGAGGCTCTACCGGTGAGGGCATCCCTTGCTGGCCGTTAGATAAAGTAATGGAGGTAATGAAACATGCAGGATGAAGAGACAGCTCGCATCATAGAGATATCCAAACAGCTTGATGTGATACAGAGTAACTTAGCCAAGATTCAGGCTGAGATTATTATGGCTAAAGTTATAGCCGAGATAATGGAAAAGTATGTACAAGGTAATAACTGAGCACAGTACATATGTGTTCAACACAAACAACCGCCGCTTCATACGCATCCCCGACACATCCCCCATGCGGTTACCCCGTGATGAGGAATGGACACCGTATATCAAAGTGGCACATGCTGAAATAGGCAGACCTCTCATCATAGAGTGGTCATTGAATGGCAAACGCAAGTATCGTACTACCACGCCCGTGGTAGACATAGACCTGATGGAGGGATAATGAACATACTGTTGCGACGTAAGAATGGGTGTGCGGCTTTGGGGCTATCATTCTCATGGTTTTACAAGGAACTCTGGTTTAACC
>Ga0208500_1000067_pt1 | contig 27899 bp, 67 predicted proteins | sample CryBogCBE17Sep08_FD_184568 | JGI IMG/M metagenome (GOLD analysis project Ga0208500, IMG submission 184568) | Freshwater microbial communities from Crystal Bog, Wisconsin, USA - CBE17Sep08 (SPAdes) | ecosystem: Environmental > Aquatic > Freshwater > Lake | place: Crystal Bog, Wisconsin, USA...
CTTCTGTTACTCCTAGTGTGACACCTTCTGTTACTCCTAGTGTGACACCTTCTGTTACTCCTAGTGTGACACCTTCTGTTACTCCTAGTGTGACACCTAGTATTACGCCTACTGTTACTCCTAGTACATCAACTATATTATTCGCTAACTTAGTAGTAGTTGGTACTACACCAGACGCAGCTTGTAATGGACCTGCGGGAGGTGGTGGTACATTCACATCAATTGGATTAGGAGGTAACGGTACTACATTCTGTAACAGTACTCAATTTAATAGTAGCTACTTTACTAATTGGACTACTAATACAGGATTAGGAAGCGGAACGTATTACTTACAATTTAATACGTGTACCCCAGGAGCTTATGGAAAAGACACAATTACTTGTGGATCAGTCTATGTTCCAGTAACCATCACTAATGGTAGTTATATTGCAGTAGTAGCCGGAGCATGTACAACATGTCCAGCTCCTTCACCTTCTGCAACACCTACTCCTACTCCTACAGCAACTCCTAGTATAACACCTAGTATAACTCCTAGTACTTCACACTCAGTTAGTTCTTACACTATGACTATAAATGCTAAAGTGCCTAGCGGCGATTCACCAGTAAAATATGTTTGGTATAAAATTGGCGCAGGTTCTTATACTAAATTAAATACTGCAATTGTATACAACAGTGGTTTAGGCTCAGTAGTAGGCACAGTAAATGTACCTGCTGGACAGACTATTACTCTTGCAACATCTGATGCAACAACGGGACCTTCAAATCCAATTACTGGTGGAACTGGTACTGATTATCCTAATAATGCTGCAACTGGTAATTATCCTGGTACTACTAGTTGTCCTCATGAAACAGTATTTACGCCGGGTGGATCTACGAACCTTTATGTATACACATTAGGCACAGCTTGTTAATCATTAAATATTTAAAAATATGTCAACAAATCTAATCGCTATTTTATCAATTTTAACTCTTATTGGAGTGGTAGGGATTTTTATTTATTTTATAAAAAGAAAGGATTCTAAAATTCAGAAAAATTTAATAGCAACTCAAGATCCTATACCTTTACCTTCACCTCCAATTAGTCCTAGTGTTACTAAAAAATTTGGACCTGAAAATCCTTTGATTTAAAGTATATTTATAATAAATGGCTAGATCAGTATATATAACATTAACTTCTGCAGGAGTGGACACAGGTCCATTTAATTTGTACTCTAACGCAGATTCTTACGTAACTCCTTTTGAGACGAATGTATCTAAAGCTTCTTTATTAGTAGGATATCTATCTAAGCTTGTACCCAATCTAGCTACTACTATACAAGTTAGATCAATGGGAGCTTGTCAAAATTATATTAATCTTTCTGGATTTGGATACATTGCGCCGTCTGTAAGTCCTACACCTAGTGTGACGGTTACTCCTAGTGTAACTCCTAGTATTTCTTTCAGCCCGACGCCTAGTTTAACAGTAACACCTTCGGTTACGCCTTCAGTAACTCCTAGTGTAACTAGAACTCCTAGTGCAACACCTAGTGTATCAACCACTCCTAGTGCTACACCTACTCCAGGATTATCGCCTAGCGTAACACCTAGTGTAACTCCTACAGTAACAGTAACACCTAGTATAAGTGTAACACCTACTGTAACACCTAGTACATCAGCGCCTAATGTTGCAACACTAACAATTTCATTTACAGCACCATCAATAGGAGGACCTACATTTAATGCGACTTTATCAAAAGCATTAGGCTCAACTATTAGAATACAGAATTTATTGGTTACTGGATATAATGCTCCTGGATGTAATTTTGGTACTGATATAGATAGTTTCCAATTAAGCACAAATCCAATGTCAATAAGTTCAGGAAATACATTTAATTCTGCGGCTGGAGGATTTGAATCTAACTCAGCCAATAGATCATCTGTAAGATCACAGCAAATTGGATTGGTTGGTGGAGCTTACAATCAAATATCTATAGACCCAGGAACAGGAACATTTGTGACAGTAAATAGTGGAGGAACAATAGTAGTAGGATCTACAACTGTTACTATAACAGTTCAACCTTGTTCAACTGTAACTAGTTGGTAATAAAAAATTAAATCATGGCATTTTCATACGTACCTTTTACTCTTACATTAGCAGCAGAATCCACAATATATCAAAATGAAGTAAGATGCCATGTATCAGAAAATGATTTTAATTATTCTTTGAATCCCACAATGTTTAATAGTTCAAGTTTTACAACAGGATCTTATTTAATATCAGGATCTCAAGGACCATTTTTTACTCCTTTGGGATTCACAGGAAGCTATAGTTATATAAAATCAGGAAAAATAAATGATAATGTAAGTGGATCCAGTTTCACACCTTATGCAACTACCGTTGGATTATATAACGAAAAAAATGAATTACTAGTAGTTGGAAAACTAGCGACTCCGTATCCAATTCCTTCTAATACCGATATAACATTTATCATTAGATATGATTCTTAATTGTGGATTATCAAAAAATTTATGATAAAATAATAAAAAATGCAAAGTCTCAAAAAAGGAATAAAAAGTAAATTTCCTAGTAAAAATAAAAAATCTATTATAATAATAGATACGCAAGAAATTATTGATTCTACTGTATCTGCTGCTAATCATTTTAATGTATCTAGAAAAACTATTAGAAATTGGATAAATAAAAATTATTTAATTCGTTGGGATAGCTAGTATATTTATAATAAATTAGTCTATGGGAAATTGGTTACACGAAGGGAAAGAATACACAAAAATGAGTGACTTCCCTGATACTGCAGTTGGCTTTGTTTATAAAGTCACTAACACAAAATCCGGCAAATTCTACGTCGGTAAAAAGATCCTTAGGAACGTATTGACCAAAAAACTAACCAAGAAAGAAATTTCCGAATGGGTTAAACCAGGGAGGATTCCTAAGAAAAGAAAGGAAATAAAAGAAAGTAATTGGACAGATTATTACGGTTCTAGTAAACTTGTAATGGAAGACATTAAACTATTGGGTAAAGACGCATTCACTAGAGAGATACTAAAGATCTGCACCGCAAAAAAACAAATGAGCTATTGGGAAACCTATTATCAAATGGTAATGGAAGTTTTAAGTGTGGATTCCTATAACGAAAATGTTTTAGGAAAGTTCTATCGTAGAGATGTGTCCCCTGCTGTGCCAGACTTACAGGACGATGAAGAATAGAAATTGTAATTGAATATATAGGAAAAAGAAAAGGAGCTTCTAAAGAGCTCCATTTTTACTTATTTAATTTTAATTGAATTAACAGCTGATTCTAGTTGTTTAATACAATCTTCTTTTTTAGTTATCGGTTTTTCTGTTTTATATAGAGTATCTCCATAAGATTCATGAAAAGAAGATTGACTTCTAAATCCAGTTGCAGGTAAAGTACCTGATGAATATTTTTTTAGATATCCAGTAAATCCTGTTTTAGTTTGCACAATAACTCCAGCAATCTTAAAAGCTAGTTTATTTAATATTATAACATCTTTTATAAAAACATTTTTTTCTTCTGTATTGTCTTCTTTTAAAAGATCTGCTAATTTTATTGCCATTTTTATTTATTTATATTTGTTGGTAATCCTGATCCTTTTTTAATGGGTTTACCGTTTTTATATACAACATACACTGCTGGCTCTCCTTGCGATGATAAACTAATTGTGAAAGCCATATCTTTTAATATAGATTCTAAACTATCTCCTGCCCACCATTGTTCATTTCTAGTAAGTCCAAGATAGAATTTTGGATCCATTTTAGCCAATATATATACTGCGTAAGGAGTCGATTTTATAAATTCAGTAATTTTATTCTTTTTTATATCGTAATCTTTATCATAGCGATCTGTGCCTCTTGCAGAAGAATCAATTCTAAAATAAGCTATTCCAAATAGAGTATTTTTATATTGAGATATTTTTTTATTTATATCTGATAAAGCATCAGGTGTAGGTACTTTCTTTTTAGAGATAGCTTCTTTTAAAAGATCTGCTAATTTAATTGCCATTTTTAAGTTTTTTAAGTATCTTTTGAGTTAAACGATGCCATTCATCACCTTTAGGTCCTTCGTAACCTCTAAGAGTAATGGCTAATTGTTCTTTTGGAGATAGTCCTAATTGTTCTGCTGCTTTTTTAGTAGCTAATTTCTCTAACTCATTATCTTTTTTTGTTTGAGCAGCTTTTGCTGAAGCCGCTTTATATTTAGCCGATTTATCTGTATTTTCAACTTCTTTAAGAAGTTTTTTAATACTCATTGAAAGTTGCTTGTTGTCCATTTGTTTTTTTTTTGGATTAATATTTTCTAATAAATATGCATATTAATACATAAGACTTCTGTACTGGATACCTTTATTGTAAGATCCAAAGTATTATTCATACATTAAACCTTTATGTTTTACCTCATCTAAAAATTCCGGTCTATTAGATAAATTAAACGTATCGGGAAAAATCCAAGTATAAGGAATTTGTTTGGTTGGTTTTTTTGCGCCATGTCTAATAGCGATCGCCTTGAAAAAAAAACATGTCTTATCTTCTATGTTTAAATACTTCTGGGAAGTCATGGGGTTTAAAGGGTGATTGACTAATAGATCCATCTGATATAACCATTGGTCTGCGTATTTGTTCTGAGGGATAAACTCCCCATTTTCACTTATAAGATATTTAACTTTCCCGTTTAAATTCTGTCCACCAAAGATTTGATGTAGTCCATCAAAATGACCTGTACCACCGAAAAGAATTGATTCTGGGTCCACTAGATGCGGATAACTCATTGCAATGTATCTAGCCGTATTTTTACAAGGATATAGAGGACTTCTAAATCCTTGGTGCTTTTTAAAATAAGCTTCAAGTATTTTAGCGAATCCCATCATTGTCCACGGTGTTGAATTATTTCCATTTTCTACGTCTTGTAACAGGTAAGCAAGATCTTTTGCGGCTTTTGCGGGGCCATCCAAAATCCAATCTTTTACGTTAGTTCCCTTTGGATAATAGATTTGAAATAGATCGTTTCTTGCATGTCTATTTTGCGTAAAATGTTGTCTTGTAGCTTCAATACCTTCGTTCTTTAGTTTCATAAAAGTTCCCCAATGTTCGTTAGTAAAACTAAAAACAAGAGTATAAAACATTCTTAATTCATTATCTGTAACTTCCTGCATCACAGTGCAGTAGGGATGCTCAGCCCATAATAATCTATGACTAAAAATTTGATATTCATCTTTCAATAATTCATCTTCTCTTAAATCAAATTTTGAGCAAAATTCAAAGAATTTTTGAATTCTTTGTTCTAAAGGCCATTCTTTCATCCAAGAATCTTTTGGTTTTTTGCCCTTAAATTCTACTTCGCAAGTCGATGGATATAGTATATCACTCATATTATTTGTATAGTTCGTTTACTTTTTCTTTGTATTGTTCTTCTGTAATTAGCAAAGATTTAATCACTTTATCGTCGGATGGGTGCGCTGACATACCGTTAAAGCTTGGTACCAAACCAAGATCTAGCATTGCTTTTTGTCTACCGTAAGGGTGATCTTTAATAGAAGAGCTATTCCAAACATGGTCAAAATCTAAGTGATCATAATCGGCGCCTGGACGTACATAATTTTCAATCCATCTGATCGCATCGCACGCCACGTCCTCTGCATTATAAGGAAAACTTCCTGTGTCCTCGTAGATCTTCATTATTACTGAGTCCAAAAATACTTCTTTTGGCATTTTAGTGGATCTTGTAGCAAGGTACTCAATGCACTCAATAGCGTTTGTACCGTAATAGAACGGGCTTTCTCTGTTCACGAAATCTGGAAACCAATCTGCAATATCTGCAATCACTGCGGCGTATTGAAATCTAAACGCTCTAAGACCACGATCTGCATTCCATTTAAACATGAAATCACCAACTTCACGTAAATCTTTCTTATCTCCGTTTTCTAAGAAGAAAGCTAAATCGTAAGATAATTGTGGTACGTATTCACAAAGAAAATAATCTCCACCACGTTTGTATCCTTCGATGGGTTTTGGAAAGCTTGGAAATTGATATCCAACTGATGTATAGAATGGTCGCTTAGCATCTTTGATAACTTCAATCATTTGATCGATGTTATCCGCTACGTGCATGTCTGACAACAAAGTATTATAATATCCAGAGGGCTTATATGCGTAATTAATTCCAGACCCAGTTAATCGATGAAATAAAAATAGGTACAACCATTCTTTTAAACCAAAAACTTGCCTTTTCCCGGTCCAATCTTTGGAGATAGTTTCCCTTTGTTTGGTCATTAGACCCTCTTTCATTTTATTCCAATAAGGATGATCTTCGCTCCATCCGTAGAACACATCATTGACTATTTGGGAGAACCCTGCGTACTTCCTTTCCACAACATCGTACAACTCAACGTGTTTCATTAGATCATCAGGAACAGAGCTTTCTGAGTGTTTAATTCTGCCTAAATTGCACTCCTCTTGTTGTATTTTTGCCATCTGAAAATACCTAAGGAATTCGTTGTAATATTTTGTGGGTTTTATCCACTTTGGATTTGCTGTTACCATGTTGTGTCTAATTGTCTTTTTGATTCTAATCTCTGTTTTAATAATTGCGCTTGTTCTCTGTAATAATCTGGGTCGGTTTCAATCCACTTTTCTTCGTTAACCCACTCTTCTTTTGCGAAACCTATACCGACTACTTTTATGTGTTTTGCTCCGTGTTGATTTAGAGCTATCTTTTTAGTTTTTTCTACCGCTTCCTCTTGAGTTCTTGCCATTACCACACACACATAATCTTTGAATCGCATCCAATTTGGTTCTGCTTCACGAGCATCTTTGTAATGGGAATAGTACACAGACATCGGCCTTAAAGTTCCCTGTTCCCGTAAAATTCTTTTCTTTTCTTCCCTTGCCCATTCAACGTAAAAGTTTAACACATGATCTTCTGGTTCAACTGAATAATCGAATAATTGAAATATTTTCCAAGAATCTAGAGCGTATTTGCCCACTCCCTTCATCTTTTCGATTTCTTCAATTGTGATATAGATTGGATTGTAATGATTATCACAGGCTTCCAACCACTGATAACTGAATTCTTTCCAAGCTTTTACCCTACGATTGTAGAACCCAAGAGGTTTGATGATCTTAATTACTTCCTCGTCCGGACAACTAATTAACGCTTCCGGTGTATTGCACTTGAGAAACAGCTGTTCCCTAACTTCGTCTACTTGTCTGTGATGGGTTTGATTTAACATAAAACAAACGATCAACATTTTCCATGGATCGTCTCTGTATTCTTCTTGTCTGGTAAAATACGGTGAAGTAGGTAACCTCATAACTTTTATTTATATAAATGTAAAAAATTTTGATGATTTAAAACAATATATCTTTCATGTTATAGCAAGAAAAAACCCCGGTGACTAGCCGAGGCTTTAAGCATTTTGAACATGTATGATTACGAATTAATATTCTTTCTTGTATCTTATAAAAGCTTTTTTAACAAGGTTTAAGATTTCTTGTTCAGAGCCTTTACCTGATCTTAATATGTCGAATACACCAGATTCAATTTGCAGACCACCTTTTGTATTTTCCAATCCACGATAAGTAACAGGAAAATTTTCTCCGTCGTCTTTAAAACGTTTGGTTGTTTGAATACTGCTTTCTTTTTTTACAGGAAATTCTTCTAATAGACTTTTTAATATGATGTTCTTTTTCATTTTACTTGTGATGTCTTTGTTTTGCGTTATTTATGTACATATCCAACAAAGCCTCAGGACCATCTTGTAGGTTACCGTCTGCTTGAGGATCTTTTACCTTTTTCTCTATAGCATGAACTGTTTCTATACAGTGTTTCTTGATAGTCCCGTCACTGTGGCCAGAGTCTACTAATTTACATATAACATCGTACAATCTTGCTCCGCCTTCCTGCCAGAACTCACCTCTTATCATAACGTCGGCCTTATCGTAATCTACTCTGTCCCATTCTGGGTCGGCCTCCATTATGTAATACTTAGATGCGTAATCATTGTCGTAAGTATTACCTCCCTTTTCATCGTACTTGAACGTAGCACCAAATTTTTGTTCTGTGATGTATTTTACGATGTCAAAGTTATTTTTCAAGATTACATTTGTTTAATGAACTCTATAATATCATTCATATGAAAACCATCATCTAATAAATTTTCTACTGCACGTGAAATTTCTCTTCCTCCAACTTCCCAAAAGCGATCATGATATGGAATCTCATCATCGTATCCCGGTTCTTCTGCATCAAATTCTTCTAAATCGTCAGGATGTATAACACCCTTTATACCGCTTAATGCACCAGTACCATCTTGAGATAAGTCAGAATGTTTATAGTCTTCATCCATTTCTTCATGACTATTTTGATCCATCCATTTTTTAATAATTGGATATATTGTTTCTGCGTACTCTTCAAAAGATCCAAATTCGTCTTGTTTTTCCGAGTAGATCATTTCTTGATCTGGATTTCTTTCTGCAAAAATAGCTTCTATGGGAGTACCTGGTTGATTATCCCATTTAGGAGTCGCAGCGAAGAACATATCTTGATCTGCACCTTGCTTGTCCCAAGTGATGATTCCTGGATACTCATAGTTAACTATGAATTCTCCAACTTGTTCTCCATCTATATCATGCATCCAAGCGTTATCTTTAACCTCTTGTTCGTGGTCTGCCTCAGGTTCTGCATAAATTTTATTAGGAGCTGGTTTTTTAGGGCCTAAATAAGTTTCATCTTCTCTTAGATCATTGGTATACCCTTTGAAAGTGTTTCCACCCCCAACTGGCATTAAATCTATATAGTTCTCATTGAGAGATCTATTAGATTTTTTCTTAGTCGAGGTTTTTTTAATTACTCCGTAAGGACCACTCTGGTTTTCTTTTAGAAATTTCTTAATGTTGAATTGATCTTGTGACATATTGATATTTGTGTATAATAATAAATATTAATTGTTTAGCCCTGATACTAGATCATTTAGTTTCTTTCTTAAAGATTCTAAATTTGTGTGTAACTCTCCCTTAAATTCTTGATCTATTTGCATTTCTGCAATACGATTCTCCATGTCTTCAACAAATTCAATGCACTGATTCGCCATTCCTTGAGGAGAAAAGTCTATACTATCATTAGCATACTCTCTCATTAACCACTTTTGTAAATCGTAAGATCCTTGCATTTGAGTTTATTTGTACCTATAAATATGCGGATAATTCTATTTAATCCAATCTTCAAAGGCCCAAATTGTGGCTATTACAGGATCTTCTGTTTCCCCATCAAATAAGAATTTCTTTGCAAAAGTTTCTACTTCCCACTTAAGACCCCATGCACTAGCTTCTACAAGAATTAACTCTATTTGTTCTTGTTCTTCTAGAGTTCTACCAATAAGTGGTACTTCATCATGTAATACTTGCAATTCCATAATTAATACGGTTGGTTAAATTTGTAATGTTGTTTTTTTATGCCTTCCATTTTTCTAAAGTAGTCTTTATCATTTGTTGGGCAATGTCTATATGTTGTAATTACGCATGATTGTATGAACATAATTAGACTAATTAATACAATAATTTTTTTCATATTTTTAATTTTAATGTGACATAGATGCATATCCACGTTGATTTAAGCTTTCAAATTTAAAATTTTTATCATTATACACTATCGAAGATGTAACAGCCCAAATAATTTCTCCTGTTTCGTTAATTATGATTGTTTTAATTGTTTCTAAAGGTAAAGATTTAATGTACGCAGTTGGTTTATAGATACTGGGTTTTCCTTGATATATTCCAATTTTATTGGAAAATGTTCCGTTTTTGTAGAACACACTCAAGCTTTTGTTGCCTTTACCACTTTTTGTTAATTCTGAATAACCGCCTTGTTTTCTCATATTTTTAATTTTTTAATTTACATAAAAAGGGCCAGAGAATTCTCTAGCCCAATTAATTAATTCTTACTGAACTGGTATTTTTGGTACCTCTGGTAAAGCTTGAATGATCGCTTGTGCATACACTAAGCTTCCATCTTTTAATGCTGCTACAGATACAGATCCAAAAGGTTGCCAATCTGATTGTACTGCGCTTTGTACTGATGCTGCTAATGCATCTCCACTAGCTGCAGTCAAAACGTGATAACTGATAATTTGTGCCATTTTTATTATTTGTTTGATTAAATATAATTGATTTGATTATACGAATGTTATTTAATTTTTGAGTGATCTACTATTTTTTTGTTCTACGTAATCTTTAAACACTAGATATCCACCGTAAATTAATGTTGCGATTATTAACACCACAATCAAAAATAATCCAATCGTGGAATAAGTAATGATCAAAATTTCGAATAAAAAGAAGCACACTACTATTAACATAGTGAATAATAAAGATTTAAATTTTTTCATATTAAACTGTTTTTAGGTGGATTATTTTTTAGGTACATTTCAAATAAATCTTTAGTAGAGTCTATTAGATATTTAGATTCATATTTACTATTTAATTCTTTTGAATCCCAACATTCTTTTCTTCCATTTGGAGTATAGTTTTCAGAAATCCAATTTGCAAATCCTATTAAGTCCTCTTGTGTATATGTCTTAGGTTCTTCTTTTTGGAGTTGCAATACTTTAGCTTTTATTGTTTCTGCCATTTTCATACAATCTTCTGAATGAGCATACAATTGTTTATATCCATCTATCCATTCTATTAACTTATCTAGGTTACTCATTGTTTAAGGTTTTAAATTAAATGTTTACTACATTTTCTACAAATCCAATCATTCATTTGAACTCCGTTTTTAAGTTCTCCTTTCCACTCTACATATTCATGTATTGTACATGGTTTAAATGGTTTAGCAGCACCTATTGGATATGGCATATTACTCCATTCATTAGGGTTTTTAGGATTGATATACATACCTTCCACTTCTTCCATATCTGAACCATCGGGAGTCGTTCCTCTATAAAATGGCATAACTCTTTTGTTTTTTATTTGGTTAACCTACTATTAACTGCTTCAATTATTAATTCACCTAATATATCTACACATATATCGGAGGTTTGTTGACTATTCTTTTTTCTAGCAGAAGCATAAGCATCAGAAGCATAAGCAGCAGCAGCAGCATCAGCAGCAGAAGCAGAAGTAATAGCATCAGCAGCAGAAGCAGAAGCATAAGCAGCAGCAGAAGCATAAGCAGCAGCATAAGCAGAAGCATCAGCAGCATAAGCAGCAGCATAAGCAGCAGCAGAAGCATAAGCATCAGAAGCATAAGCAGCAGCAGCAGCATCAGCAGCAGAAGCAGCAGCAGAAGCATAAGCATCAGAAGCATAAGCAGCAGCAGCAGCATCAGCAGCAGAAGCAGAAGTAATAGCATTAAGTTCTTCTAAAGAACATTCATCTAGCCCAAATTTTTCTGCTATATTAACGGCATCTATACTTCTTTGGTCTTTCATTAAGTGAATGACAGTTTTTGCACATCTAGCTTTAGCTAACGTCAACTTATTTAGTGGTAAGTCTAATTTTTTAGCCAACCATAATAACCAATCTCCTCTCCAACTATCCCTTAAAACTTCTTCAATAGTTCTATCACTAGCCCACAGTCTAGCTTCTTCACAAGCATTTATATCAATTAATAATTCTTTAAATGTTATCATTGTTTTGTTTTTAGTTCATTGATTTGTAATTGCAAAGACGCTAATTGTAGATACAAATAGGTATTAATAGCATCTTGATGGGAAATGTTTGGGTTGCCAAGAGTGATGCCATCAACTGCTTTATGTGCTTGTTGTTGTACTTTTTCAGCTAAGTCTATTAATTCTTTGTTATCTAGGTTCATTGTTTTGTTTTTAGTTCTTGGATTTCGGTTAGTTAGCTTGTTGGCATCTGTATTCAGTGCTATATAAATCATCGGGAGAATAATTATTACCATCATCTAACCAAACTTCATTATGAACTATTTCTATCATAATTATAAAATATCTCTTTGGATATTCTTTCATCACCCAAACACCCTGACCTACTTTTAATCTATTAATGTTCATTTTCTATTTGTTTTTAGTTCTTGGATTTTAAAATAGCACACTAACATTTTTTTAGTTAGTGTGCATTATTTTGTTAGTTCCCGTAGTTCTTGATTGCTTTCTCATACATCTCCCTTCCATGATTATCGTATTCTTCTTGGGTGTACAACCTAATTGGTTCGTCAGATTCTAACTCTGCAATCCATTTGTCAATTAAATGTTGTTGAGCAGCTTTTCTACCCCATTTAAGTTCACGCAATAAAACATCAAGTGGGTGTGCTGATGGTGCATCAAGTGGACTAACATTTTTTTGTTCAGCTTCTTTCTCATTAATATCAATTAATCTGATATTAAGTATCTCGGCATAAGTCCTCATTGCTTTTAGTTGGATAAGCAAGAACCCTCTTTGCTCTCTATCAATTGTGTTCCATTCTTCTGTGTAATCAATGAATTTCTCTAATTTAGAAATCTTCTCATTTAGTTCTATCTCTTCTTGTAGAAGTCTTTCAATAAATGTACTCATGTGTTTTGTTATTCAGATAACCCTGTCTACGGTTTTAGTGTTTTTAGTTCTGCAATTTTGTTTTTAGTTCTTGGATTTTTTTTAGTAATTCTATTTCAACTGATGTCGGGAAAAAATGTTTACTCTCATTCACCCACTTCTCTAATTCATCAAAGTTGTTGTTAGCTTTGTAGCTTAATATTTCTTCTATAATATCTTTTATCGTATGTGTTTCATTTGATGTCAGATATACCCTGTTCTTAATAAAATGTTTCTCTATTATCTTCTCTATGGATGGGGAAGTAGGTTGTTCTTCAAATTCAATACCTGAATCTTTTAGGAATTGAATTGCTTGTTCTTTAGTTTTAATAGTACCCATGACAGTTTTTATAGCTTCTAATTGTTTATCAATTACTGTTCTGTCTGTTATAGTCCATCCTCTTTCTACTTCTTCTGTCTTTGGTTGAATGGATTGGAATTTCTCTTTCAGCTCATTAGTAGTATAAAAAATCAATCTAGGTCGTTGGTCTTTATCTGTCCAAGTACCTATTGAAAGTTCAACGTAAAATCGTTTTGCCCATTCTTCAAAATCCGTATATTGATTATACATCCTTGATTCTGATTTAGGTTGCAATAACTTCATAATAGCTTCAACCTTTTCGTTTCCACTCATAATTGTATTGGATATTACAACACCTACTTTTAACTTTATCCTTTCATAGTCAAAATCAATTTCACTTTCTGATTGAAGGGCTTCGGTGGCTATTATAAAAATTTCTGCACAACTCTTTGATATTATCTGAATGTTCTTTGTTATTTTAACTATTTTATGTAATGCTTCTTTATGCTTATTCATGGTTGTTGTTTTAATTATGAATACCATATTGCAGTTATCATTAAACCCAAAATACTAGCCATTGTTAAATAATAAAGTCTAACAGCGGATTTTTCTGCAATTTTTTTTACACTTGGTTCAAAAGGATTCATAGCGGCAATTGCTAAACAAATAGCAATTCCTATTATACTTGTAATACAAATAGAAAATAATATTTTTAATAGTAGTGGCATGCTATATATTTTAGCTTAATAAAAGTTTAATAATTATAATGAAAAAAATCCAAATTGCGGCTACTAATAACAGTGGTGAAAACACCCATAACCAAGGCCAATGGATGATACCTGAAAGTTTTAATAGCATTAGAATCATGGTGATTGAGAAAGCAGATATTTTCATGGTTAAATTGATTTAAATACTTCTTCTGGTAACTGGAATTTTTCTTTTACTGCTTCTTGGATTTTCTTTGCATCTCCTAGGTGATAGAGTCTACCGTAATGCCACGCGTAAGTATTGATATAGTCTATCAATGCTTCCCTTTCCCTAGGCGTTAGCATCTCGTTTATATCATCAAGGTACAATTTATCAAAATTTGTAATTTCTTCAGGTGGATTGGGCACCAAAATTACAATACCAATCATTACAAAAAACACCGACGTCCAAATTATAAAATCTTGTATCATATATTATTTTTTTATTAATCAGGCCAAGCTGATTTCATGGAATGAGTAGGTCTGCTAGGTTTATCGTCTATTTCTTTTACAACGATTATTTTAACTTTGTTAACGGGTGTGCTAGCTTTCATTTTTTTTATAAACGTTTCTGCCTCGTATTCATTAATAAAATGCCAGTGTATCAATCCTCCTTTGAATGAATTTGTACTAAATGTTCTCCACCAAAAGCCATTGTGCTTTTGTACGGTATACCACGTGTCGGTGCAATCCCCATCTTCGTTGTAGCGCATGTGTTGTCTAATTCTGTACTTGGACATAATTTTTAATTTTATAATACTTCTGTTAAGATTCTCCAACTTTTTATTACTCGATCTTCGAAAGTAATTTCCACCGGTTTTCCTTTGAGTTGATCAATGGTATCCACTTTTGCATCACTTAGCACTTTAGAAACGTACCGCATGATCTCATCGTACTGTTTGCTTCTATCTGCCTCAGTCCACTTGGCGTACTCAGAGCACTCGATACGTTCAGCGTCCCACGCAGATCGAGTATCGCTAATACCCCCAACCTGCACCGGAGAATACAAAGTGAATTCCTAACATACACTCTTGGTAACCATCAAGACCGAAAGTAACCTTTTCTATTTTACCCAATTCTTTTGTCATAGTTTAACTATTAAATGATTGTTTCATATTTTTTAATTCTAATCGCACTCTGTCCCAATGTCTTAGTTCTTGGTTAGAGCTCCAGTACTCATCAACCACATCAGGAGGAATTGCTTTAATAATCTGTTCAACTGTGAATATGGCTATCCCAAGAGCTTTTATATAGCTCTGGTCAACATCAGCTAATGCGTCAAGAACCATCTGAGCGGCCTCGTGTTTAGCCTTGCTCGGTGTCACATCAGATCCAGTAAATTCTGGTGATGCTGCTTCGACCAATTCAAGAGCATTTTCAGATATCCAATTTCCCATGTTTACTCGATCTTTAACAGTAACCCTATAATCGTTATGTGCACCAATTTCTGTAATGATACCGATGTCACCGACTTGATTAATACTACCTTCGTTATCGAGTACTTTTACTTTATCGTTAAGTTGAAATTTTTTCATGTCAATTATTTTTTACTTTTAAAGAATTTGTTAACAAACTCGCTGCTATAGTCTTCATCGTAAGGTCCTTCTAAGAAAAGCAATACTAACACAGATGACGTATTTACTACGGGGCAAACGGTCATTAAAAAATCCGCTCTAGTGGGCTTAAGTACGCTCCATGTGCCCTTTTCGGAATAAGCAATTCTAAGCCAATTCCATACAAATAGTGTGCTTAGCAGATAAACTGCAATACAAATTAATAGTTCCATATTTTTGTTTTTAAATGTTTTTAATTATCCCCGAAGGATACCTTACCGTATATACAAATATCCAATTTGGTACAAGCCAAAAATTGGGAATTCCTCCCAAGTTACTTTTGATCTACGGCCAAAATTTGTGGTTGTTCAAAAAATTGGTTAATAGAACCATTAATAGTTGATTCGATTATCGGCATGAACCTTCCTGTATTAAGGTCGATTCTGTCCAATTGAACTTGGTTGTTGTACTCGATAGAAAATTCGGCAGAGTCGAAATCAACCAACTCGTCGGCATCAGCGTTATCAAAATCCTCTGCAATGTCTTTGCACACAGTCTCGATTAATTTTAACTGCAACTCCTTTGGAAGGGTGTACTCTATAGATTTTTCTTGGGCCGCAACGATTTCTTGTATTTCGGCTACCAATTGGTTAATGATCACTAGCACATTCTCTTTGCTGTAGATCGAAGGAAAGGACTGGGTAATTGAAAGCTCTGTGGCAATTGCCAACTCTTGAATTTTGTCTAATGTGTTTTGCATAACTTTTTATTTACAGATTTTATTTGAATTTCTTGTTAAATACATGATCGATGCTAGTGTTAGCGTGAACAGTACGGCAACTACTGGGTCTATAAATTTCCACATAAACAAAAATACTGCCGCAATAACAAATACCACCACACTCCATAGCATGGCAAACAAAAATACAATGCAGATCTTTTCTAGTGGGTTTGCGTTTTTGAATAGCGGGTGCTTCATATTTTAGGCTTTATTGATTTGGTTATATTTGTCTAAGCAAGCTTTGCAACCTATGACCTGTGCGTCCTGTGCGTGATTAAACGACAATGCCGCAGTGCCACAAAGGTTACCTTTGCCCGATTGGTAGATGTGCGCTGTATTTGACCACACGTTGCCTTTGTTTCCGAATGGGTAAAAATTTGGTTTTAATTCTGATACTTTCATAACTTATTTATTTTATGTTTGATAACGGGTAAGCGTTAGCGATAATGTTCTTGTCTATTGTGCTGTGTTCTCCTCTAAGATCTAGTCTGGCTAATATAGCTTCTGTTTGAGCGTGTACATGTAGTTTTGCAAACTCTATCATCATTTGATATACAAAAGCTCTTTCATTATCTTTTTGTATTATAAAATTAATTTCTGGTATAAACTCTTGTGCTGTATGTATATTCATGGTGTTATAATTGCTCCTTTTATAAAATGATTTGTAACGTTTTCCTGTACGCAAACTGCACTGGTATTATTACAGTGCCCAAACGCTTTGTTGGCAATGTCCATGGCCTCTTGTTGATTGTCCGCAAACACTCCAATTACGTTCGGCTTGCAGTACGGTCTAGTTACTGTGTAGTATTTAACTGTTATTGTTTCCATTGTTAATCTTCTATTTCAAGTCCTAATTCGTCATCTAAATAACTCTTAACTATATCGTAGGCTGTATCACTGTCCAAATAATTGTATAACGCGTACTCTGCTATCGGCGATAGATCTACTTCGTACATTTCTAATAATTCTATTACTTTTGCTCTTGTTGACATAACTTTTATTTTTTATTTGTTTAATAAATTATTTTTAACCATTACCATTAAAGGAGTTTCTCTGGTACCGTGTATCCAATGAAACAACAGATCGTTCACTAGTTCTGCGATTAATGCTGGATCCTCTGTAATGTCCTGCAATGTGGTATCAAACATGTCCTCTACCTCTTGCGTTCTGTCTGTGTTGTTGGCGTCTAAGTAATAATTGATGTCCATAAGTTGTATATTTGGATATATTTTTTTGATGGTGCGAAAACTGGGGAATTCTCGGAGATGGGTTAAGTGAAGGGGCCCCCTAGGCCCCCTCGCTAGCTACAACAACCTAGTACTTTGCTGGACGCTAGCGCCTTGCTAGCGAGATGCTAGCAAGAAACTAGTGAGTCACTTGCAATTTGCCTTACGACGCGTACACATCGGCCAACTGCCACAGACCTTGGTTCAATACCATGTCCTGTATAGGGTTGGTGATTGGGCGCGCTGTACGGTTGTTCATCTGGTACCCACCTCTGATGATGTTCTCCTGTACCCTGTTGAACGTATGCCATAGGGTGTTGGGTGCATCGGCCTCTCTGCGTGGGTTTAATATCTCCATGATCTCGTAGTCCTCTGCTTGTCTGTCCTCTCCGATCCTTAATGCTAAGGCTTCTATTGCAAAGGCGCGTCTGTCTTTAGCACTCATCTCTATACCTGTCCATCTGTTAATCTTCTCTACTGTACCATTCAATCCCTCCATCTTCTGATCAATCATGTTCTGTACTTCCTGTAGTGTATACTTGGTGTGTCTCTCTTTGAATCCTCCGAAGTCCCTGTCCTTAACCATTAGACCATTAGAACATACCAATCTGAATAACCCCATCTCAAAGTTAATTGGCCTAGATCCATCGTGGCTGTTCAACAGTACTACAGTAGGTCTTGCCTCTATCGCACCTGTTGTGTCCTTGATGTACAGATCAGGGTGTTGGAACTCTGTGATGTGTACGCCGTAATTCTGTCTCAATGGCACCTTTGTCCTTGATTGTTTTGCGTTGGTTAACTTCCAACCCAATTGATCCATGTGGTTGATGATGTCCGTGGTCGGTGTGAACTTGTAACGGTTCAAATTGATGTACGATGCGGGCTCAGTAGCAAAGATTGCAGGTGCAAGTTCCTTTGCTTTCTTAAGATCTAATACTTTAATTTCTGTAGGCTGTGATAACTTTGTCATAACTTTGATTTTTATAATTTATTTGTGATGTATAGCGCTCCTAAAAAAAGGAGACAACTGTCTCCTTTCTAACCAATAAATCCGCAACTACTTAAACTGTTGCTAGCTTCTCTGCATTAGAGATTCTACCACGAGTAACGTCGTAAGCTTCATTGACGATGCGCTCGTTGCTGTACTTACCGCTAATCACGTCTGATACGTGGGTAGTACTGTAGCCTGTCATATCGGCCACTTTGGTGATATCACCTACTCTCAACTTACGGTTGATGCGGCTGATCTTTTGGGTGTACGACAATTTGTTGTACGTACTTGGTCTGTTGTTCTCTGTGAATGTAACGTTCATAACTTAAATTTCTAGTGTTGGCAATACTGCCTTTATGTAATTGAATAGGATATAAATATAATCAATCCTGGATGCTGGAGAAATTTAATTTTATGGTGTAAAGTACTCAACCACTTCAAACGTACACACCAAAGAATAATTAGGATCTTCACCTGTGATGTCAAGCGAAATGTATTTTCCAAGTACTTCTTTGTCAATGTTACACGAATTAGGTACTTTTATTGGTTCTGTCTTCCACGCTGTATGAGATTCGATGCCAATCAACATGATCTTATTGGCGGCTAAATTAACGATTCTGTACAATCCTTCAGAATGATAACCGGATCTAGAATTGCACATGATCTTGATGATAGAACCAAATCTAAGGGGTTTGGGTTCGAATTCAAAGTTAGGAAATTCCTCACGTAGCTTAGCTTTCCAATTCGAACACGCAGCTTTGTAAGCAGCTCTTGCAAATTTAGGATCCACTACCAAAGATTCAGAACGTTTCAATTTGCCCTCGTACACGATCTCAAGATCAGCTTGATAGTAATCATTGCGTTGGCCGTTTTCCCAATCCACTTTGTAACGCGTTCCGCCGGTCCATAAAATATAGGATTTTTTAATAGTACCATTCATGTAGTGAGGATTATCACTATCTATACCATTTGGATTATTAGGATATTGGTTTCTACCGTACTCTGATAATCTAACTATTGTACCAACTGCTAAAGGATTCATAACTTATTATTTGTTTAAATGATGTAAATGTACACCTAGTCGGATTCGAACCGACACTGAATAGATTCTAAGTCTATTGCCTCTCCCGTTGGGCTACAGGTGCTTGTATGCTGTGGAGGTAGGATTCGAATGTAAAGTAAGGCGCTTCTTAATAATACCTTTTGGATATCCTGCGCCTTACTAAGTTGCTAAGCAACGACTATTCTTCTTCATCGTATACGTCCGCGAATGGGTTGTATTGATCGTCAGCTGCTTCCAATTCCGCCAATATCTCTAACTCAGCTTTGGTCAATTCCTGATTCAGCGCGTCCTGTACCTTCTGTCTTTCTGGATACCAATACGCTCTGTACTCGTCGAACGTCATTTGTCCAATGTTTACTTTCTCTTCGTCCTTCCATATATCCAATGGACACAGACTGCAAAAATCACCATTGACAATAGCATTACCTTTGGTATCTACTTGTACGATGGTCACCCAACACTGCGGGTATTTGGCTTCGAACTTCTTACTCGCTGCTTCAATATCGTTACACATGTACGTCTTAGACAATACTGTACTACCAAAACGATCAACGATAATTAACTTAGCTAATGGCATAAATAAAAGTATTAAAATGTTAATAAAAATAATAGGAATTCAATTACTTCTTCATAAGCTGAGGATAGCAATTCTCTTTAGTAACTTCCAATAGAACAGCTTCCCAATAAACGATATCATTTGGTTGAGCAGCTAATATTTGTTTAATACAGAATTTAGTATTCCTTAATGCAACTGTACCTTTCCACGCATTCCAACAATAGTCCCATCGATTAGATCCAATACCGTCAAGCATTTTATTAAAGATAGCTTTTGCAGTATCCTTAGGATTAAGCTGTTTTTTTGGCATAAATAAAAGTATTAAAATGTTATAAATAATCTACGAATGAGCACTGGTGAACTACAATCATTGGGTATTGTCTACGAATTGATTACCAACTCAGCAGTCTGTGGCGTAAGGCCTGCTTGGATTAAATCAGCCTTCAACTGTCTAACGCGCATGTACTTACCGTTCTTAACTGCGTATTGCGCCTTGATCTCGTTAATAATATTGCTTTCTTTTCTGAACTGAGCCATGAAAGCGTTGGCCTGTAACAGTTGTGGACGATTCTTAGCGTGCATCAATATGCGTCTTCCTAAAAAATCTGTACACTCTACTGTCATACTGCCTGATTTGGGCTCGTGTAACTTACTGGCAGAGAACGCGTTATATACGGTTTGCTCTGTACGACTGGTGTTATATCTTAACTCATTGAATTCCATTGCTTTATACATAGTAGGCGGTTTTAGGTGTGGTGATGAATATAAGTAAATGTATAACAATCCTGTCAAAGTAAAAAATTTATTTTAAACCGCAACTGGTTGGAAATCAACGCTTTATCACCAAACGTAAGCAGGGAGCGTTCATAACTGATTGGTTACCAATGGAGAATTTTAGAATCCAAGCAGGGTTGGAACGGGTGGGGGCCGTACCAAGCAGATAAAAGACCATCGTATGGGGAGCTCATGGGCAGCTTTTACAACTTTTGGTTAGTTTGTATACGTATTTTTGGATATCGTTTGGTGGTGAGAACGTGTGCAATCTGGGGGATGGTTCTCCCCTTGGTAGCATCTGATCTTGAACAATTCTACTCTTTATGTGGGTGGAATTTTACAACTAAAGAATTAGTTATCAAACTATAAATTTAGTTATAGACCTTTAATCCTTGTTTCCTTTCCAATACCAATCGTCTTGATTATAAAAGTGATTAGTCGATAAAATGACTGTTACTACCAATATAATACGTGTGAGGTGGTTGTACTGCAAATCCTGATGTTAATTTTTTGTTTACCATGGTTCAGGTTTTTCTATTTTAAATTTACCTCCAATATTATCAATTGTACGCCAAATATTTGTATTCCAAATTGTATAACCAAATGGCATATTAGTTGAACAAGATTTATAAATCCAAATAATGAATGTACCTTGACAATACCAAATATTAATATATGGTAAACTAAATGTATGTTGCATAATCTTTATTTTCTTTTCTTTATATTACTTGGTAATTTACTAGCATATCTCCTAAAGTTTCTTCTATTCCTATAAGATCCATCCATGAGGTAATTCTCCTAATCCCTTTAGAAAACTTCTATATTCAGTTTTAAGATTAGGTATTTGAGCATATATGCTGTTTTAGGTGGGTTAAAATTCTAGCATACTTTGCTGACCTTTAATCCATGCTTGTTCTATTGCCTTATCCATTTCCTCTTGTGTATATGTCTTAGTTCTTTTTAGGTAGTCATTGACTGCTATTACATACCAAGAATGTTCGTCATTGGGTGGCAATACTCCTTTCTCTTTATGGTATTCGTTTGCTGCTTCTAGTGGTGTCATAACTCTTTTGTTTTTGATTTGATTAGCAATTCAGGGTTCTCGTATATGTTTCCTATTACTTCTATTTCTTCCCAATTCCATAAACCTTCTCCTTCCCAACCAAAAGATTCCGAATTAACCCAAAATCCTTTATGCCTATACACTATTGTTGAAGTTTCTACCACCTCTCTAGTGTCTTCGCCATCAGGAAGTTCAAAATCATACTTAATTGTCTTTCTAGTAACTATATCCCCTTCATAAATCTCTTTACCGTTCTTGTCTTTTAAGCCTGTGTATTGCAATATTGGGGCATCTTCATATAGCATACCAAAAAACCTATTAAGCCCATAGTTTGATGATAAAGGAGATATTAGAAACTCTCCATCTTGCCATGCTCTAAATTTTATCTCTCTCATTTGTTACTTTTTTTATTATTTAGACCATATTGTTAACTCCAACGAAATGGTTTTGAATCAACTTCATTCCATATGCCAATAACCCCAAACATTAATACTCCAACAATCAATACTACAATAATAGTTAAGTAACTTAATGGATTATATGGGTTTAGTCGATATGCTTTACTATACCCTTTGCCAAGTCTTTTATACCCATTTTCATTACGCCAATCATTATCAACTTCCTGAATAATAAAAAGCCATTTTAATATATTTCTCATTGTCTATTTGTTTTTAAGTTGTTGGATTTTTTCTAGAATAAACATCTCATTTACTGATATCATATCTTTATCTTTCAACATCCACTTCTCTAATTCTTCCAAGGAGTTATTAGATTTGAGTTGTGCTATTTCTTTTTTGAGTGCATAAATTTCATTATTCAATAACCTTTGTCTTGTTCTATAAGACTGCATTACATTCCTCATTACTTTCGGTAGTTGGGATATATCTTGATGAATCAAGTTCTTCGGGATAACTATATTTTGAAGTTATATCTTTAGCAAATTTTGCTTGTTCAACAAAAAATGGTTCATTGGTATAATCTTTCAATGCCCTTTCAAGTAGTATAGCTTTCCTGCCATTTTTCCAAGCTATATCAACTATTATTTCTAGTGGGTAATTCTTTATAGCGTGTTCTTTCCAATTATCACCAAATGTTGCGGTTATAAATGGCTTTTCAACATTAGATTCTATTTCTGTTATTATTTCTTTAAATGGTTTCATAATAATACTTTAGTAAGCACACTACCCATTATTAGATAGTGTGCTTTGATTGGTTAATCTTCTACTGTCAACTCTGCAATCCATTTGTCAATTAAATGTTGTTGTGCAGCTTTTCTACCCCATTTAAGTTCACGCAATAGAACATCTAAAGGGTGTGCTGATGGTGCATCAAGTGGACTAATATTTTCTTGTTCTTTAGCTTGTTGCGGAGTGTTTACGAATAGTACTTCCATTTATTTATTATACATTTCTTTATAGTATCCGATTCCTGTGTCGTATTCTTCTATTATATTTCCATTTCTACCCAACATATTACCATCAACCCAAGCTTCTATGATCTGGTCCCTTTCTGATAAAAGTTGGTAATTAATCTCTGTTGATATGAGTCTTATTACTTCAAAGGGACTTATGTCCTCTTTTATCATTCTGTCCTCTAAAGTGTAAGTAAAACTCCTCAGCATTTGCATCGCTGTTATATTCATAACTTATTTATTTTATTAGAGGTTTGTATAAGAACTTACACTCTTTGGTTTAACAATAAATTTAATCTTTGTTATGTCGTCTGAGCTCCAATTCTTGGATCCAAGATCAAGACGTATAAAATCACACTCTGATAATATCATGGTTACAACTTCTTTTCCTGTGGCATCTAAGATCTTGACTCCTATGTTTAACTCTATATCTTTATGATTGTTTACATAGTTTATTAATCTGTGTTCCACATTAAAATCCGCAGACACAACTTCATGTTCACTTTTTAGTATACCAGATACAGAATACAGTTCAAATTCAACAGGACTCCAACCAATTGGTCCGATGTTCCCTGCGGATCCATAATTCATTAAATTGGACATTGACTTCACAACATAAGGAGGAAGTCCAAGCATTTCTACTATCATAAATCTGTTTTTTGTTGGTTCAAATATTGGTTCAAAGTTATTAATATTTATTTCGCTCCATTCTTTATGTTCGTTATCACCAACTAACTTATAGTACTTACCATTATTTTCCCAAATACAATTCCAATTTTCTTTTATTTGTGGATTATCGGGGTATGCTCTACCTGATCCGTCGTAATTTAGATTTCCTTTTTTGATTTCTTTTTTCATATCTTATTTATTTAAATTAATTATTGACATTATTAAGTAAGCAATACCTAATACGATAATACAATAAGTTGATACTACTATTAATGAATACAATACAGATCCTGTTATAACAAGTCCCATTAACCAGCCTTCTAAGAATTGTCTTATTTTTTTCATATTTCTAATTTTTTGTAGTCTCTTCTTAGCTTTTCTATTTCTTGTTTAACTTCTTCAAAAAATCTTCTTCTAGCAGATACCCCATAATCAATACTACCTTCTGGAAGTTCATTTAATATTTCATCTACTGCTATTAATGCACCGTCTTTTGGTCCGTTAGTATAATCACCATATACATCATTATCCAAATAAGATTGATAATACTTTTCTACTAACTCTTTAGCTTTTTCTTGTGGTGTCATAACTTTTTGTTTTTATTATCATGCTTAATTATTAACATTATTAGTAATACTAATATTAACAATAGAGTTGTTTGTGATATTTCTGTTATCATGCTATACAGTATCTTGTATTTCTTCTGGAATATCTAATTGATCCATGAATTCAGCATCACGTTCTCTACTCAATACTATCATTTCGTAATCATCATCACCTATCATGTCAAAAGAAGGATCCGTTTCTAATTCCTTTACTAATATTGCAAGATCCATATCATCTGGCTCTTCTTCGTATAGACATTTATGCTTAAGTTTCATGTGATTAGTGTCCAACTCTTTAAAACATATAACTGCGTAATTAATTTTCATGCTTAATAAATTGTTTATCGTTTTTAACTGTATCTTCAATGACTTTAAAACATTTCTTGCATTGTTTTATTGTGTAAGCACTCTTTTCTCCAGTTGTACTAACAGTAGTAACTTCTAAAAAACCCCAAACATGATCTTTGCATTCGCCTTTGGTTTTACGTACTTGGAACATATTATAGGTAATTTTTTAAACTGTGTACTACTTGTTTAAAGAGAAAATCTTTAGATCTTTGTTCTATTGGTAACTCATCATAAGGTACGAAGCAAGGATGTTCTTTCTTATCAGCGTCTTTAATTGGTCCGTATTTCCATCCATCCGCTTGCTTTTGCTTTAACCAGCTGTCATGAGACGCTGAAGGACTAGCGTTTGGATTGACTAAATGAAATTCAACTCCTTTGATTGCAGAAGATTTCTGCCATTCTGGTGCATCTGTCCATTCTGGTTGACTATTATCTCCGATACTTTCACAAAATGCTTTATTAATTTCGTGCGCTACTTGAGCGATTTGTGCTACTGACATGTCCATGGTTATATATTATTTATTTTTTGTTTTACCCATTTTTTTGTTAGATATTTTTGGCATTCCCCATGCACCTGGAGGGGTAGGTTCTATACGATCAATAAAATCGTATTCTTGTGCAGAATCTGCTAGAGGTTTAATTTGTTCTCTAAGAGGATTCACTGGTTCTCCATTTTCAAATGTTTGTAGAATTGGTTCTACTTCTTTAATTTGCTCTGTTGTAGTGTCATATACAACTGGTTGAGGAGTTGGTGCAACATTTTGTACAGGTATGTAATCATTATTATTTAAAACGGGTATTAAATCTGTGTCCTTTTTATTATTATCTTCTGTAATTAGTTCTGAGTAATAGTAAATAGTTATAGGTATAATAGGAGAAATAACTACCATTGACCAGAATTCTAATGTGAATCCAACTTGAATCCAATAGTACAATAGATTAATCAATGTAGAAACAACCGCAAAAAATACAGCTGTTCTTATTTTAGCTTCCATCGTAAAGATGAAGATACTTGTTTCTAAACTAACAGCAAAAACATAAGACATAAGAAAGTCCCATTGATTACCTTTTGTTCGAGATATATTCTCAAATACCCATGCAGCATGAGTAACTTGCGTTAATAACGCGAATACAATTACAAATCTTACTAACCTTATCATAATTTATTGTTTATTATTTATTTTAAATGTTTCCAAAATTGATACCACTTTTTTTTCTTGATTGATTTACAATCAGAAAATGAATTATTTGAAAAATCAACTTTATTTAAGTATTTTGAAGTTAATACATTTAAACAAACTTCGTGATATTCTTCTGGTATACCTTCGAAATCTGTTTGAATATTAACTATCATATCTATAGGTCCATCTAATGTATTGATCACAAAGTATTCTTTTAATTGTACTATTGTCGCTGATTTAACACTAATATGATCTTTACCTAATTCATAGTTATCGGGCATATCTTCTTAATTTCTAATTAAAAATAACAAATCTTTTGATTAATTAGATATTTAAATCATCAGTGCGAGTAGGTTCTGAGAATTCAGGTGGAATTTGACTAAATGTTGAGTCTTCAAATTGACTATAATTAGGTTTAAATTTATCGTCATTAGAATCATCTAAAACAGGTAAATTTGCAACTATTTGATATGCATCAACTAATTTATTTAATGCTTCCTCAATAAGATCTGAGAGCTCAGGGTGATGTTTTGAAACAGGATGCTTATATACATATCTATCAATTATGTCTGTGAATATAGCTAATCTATCCAATATTTCGTGATAATGATAACTGTCGAGTGGAATGTCTTTTTCTCTCATTACTTTTTTTTATTAGTGACCTTAATTTAGGTGATAACATATGTTTTCTAAACTCACCGACTTTATATGATACTTTCCACCATCTTTTACGTACACTCACTCGCATAATCCACGAGGTTACATACAGTAAAATTGTATAGAAAATTTTCATTTCTAATAGTAAGATTTTTCTATGCACCTTTCCAATCTTGCTTGAAGGCTGGCGATTTTAGATTGAGCTTCTATTAAATCGTTATTTACAGTAACGCTTGATTCTTTTTCTATTATGTTGGCAATTATATTTACAATTTCTTGAGGTCCAAACTGTGTCTTCCAATCTAATATTTCGCATATTTCATCTACTTGTTTCATGTAAATGTCATATAGTTCTTCTCTTTTTACGCTAATCATACAGTAATTGTTTGTATTGATCAAATGTTATTAGTTCCCCTCGATATCTTATATTCTTCATGGTTAATGCTCGTTCTAATATCCTTTGTCGAATTAATTCTTTGGATATTTCTGTTGTTTCCCATGGGTTATATAAATATCTTTTAGATTCTAAAATTTCTGAATCAAACTCCATTTTAGGTTTAAATCCTCTATCTAATATTTCTTGTCTTAATGAATTAAATCTTTCGTGAGTGTATTGTAACTTATTAAAGAAAAATTTTACGTGACCACGACCTAATGTAAACTCTTTAGGAGCTTTCTCATCATGTTTTGCCAATTTAAATACTCGTAATATCTCTCTATATTCTGCAATCAAATGAGAATCACACAATTTATTTGGAGGTATTGTATTGATACGAGTCATATATGTCTGTTATGGATATTTTAGGAATTCTATCCCAGTGTCTAACAATGTGCATTTGTTTATTACAACTTTTGCAATGATATTTTTCATGTCTATACAAACGATCTTTATTAGAATATACAGCGATCTCTATCCACTCATGTACATGCAATATATCTTCTCTAATCCTTTTTAGCTTTTTTCCTAGTAGGAGTGGGTTTATCTTTAGTAACAGATTTCTTTTTAGGTTCGCTATTAGATTTTTCATTCTGTTTTTTTGTTTTTGATTTGCTTTTCTTTTTAGACTCTAAAATCTCATTTGTAACTCGAGATACTTCTTCTTTTAATTCGCTATTTTGTAGATTATCATTTACAGATTGAACTACATTTATTAAATGAGCACGACGTTGTTCTTCATATTTGTGTTCTAAATAAGCAGCTTCTATTTCTTCTTCTTCTTTTCTACGAGCAGCTTCATCTTCAAGATCTTTTCTTAATTGTTCTATTTTTTTAGCAGCCTCTTGTGCGTCAACTTGACGAGTTTCTAATTTTTTAGACATATCAGTTTTCGGTAAAGATTCTAAATAATCAGACAAACTATTTATTGACTTACTTTTTTTCTTAATACTATGTAAAAATTTAGAAGCTTCACTTACTCTTTTAG
>Ga0208500_1000068_pt1 | contig 27705 bp, 29 predicted proteins | sample CryBogCBE17Sep08_FD_184568 | JGI IMG/M metagenome (GOLD analysis project Ga0208500, IMG submission 184568) | Freshwater microbial communities from Crystal Bog, Wisconsin, USA - CBE17Sep08 (SPAdes) | ecosystem: Environmental > Aquatic > Freshwater > Lake | place: Crystal Bog, Wisconsin, USA...
TTAGCAACAAACATATTCTTAAATGTATTTTTAATATACTGCTGGTCTTCCGTTGGTGTTGGAGGATTACCATCATCTGTCCATGGGTCTACACGGGATAAAAAGCAATAGATAGATTGTAGTGGATTAGTACTATTTGTTTGAAAGACAGATGGTGAATAGTAATCCTGTTTTAATTGGGTTACTTTAAGACCATAAGTAAGAATATTTTGATTAGCCATAGTTTATTTATTATGAATAGGATACTTTAACGTAAGTGTTTGCTAAATCACTATCAAATGAATAGTATTTCAAAAATGCTGTTGTTGTACCACTCAAAGTAAATGTGGTTGCTCCAACAGAAGAATTAATAGCAGAACAACCATGAGTAATAGTTCTATTTCCTGGGCCTCCTGCATTTGGATTCGTTAATATAACATCAACTTCAGAACCAGGAGTAAAATTTGAAAGTGTTATTGCAAGTGAAGCACCAACGTTTGCTCTCACCCATGTATCTGTTGTCATACTAATTGTAATGGCTGTCTGTGTACTAGGGTATGTTCTTGAAGCATAAATGATACCGTTAGCAGCATAGATTGTACTTGAAACATTTAATTGGCCAAGTGTTTCATTGATGAATAATGTATTACTTGCTTGTATTAAATTATTATTGGCGAATAATATAGCACCATTTGGTTTACCATATGCTTGTTGATTAGAGATTGAAACTTGTAATTTACCATTGGCAGAACCATTTGAAAGAATCTTAGCGACAGCAACAACTGAGTTTGCACCAGTTGGAGCCACATTAGTTGCTTGACCTGGAGTTGTTGATAAAAATAATAATTGTCCATTGTTGCCAAATGTAGAAGCATCAAAGTCTGAAACAATACCTCTAGTATATACAAAACCATAAGCACCGTTAGCGATACCATTTTTAACGAAACCTTCTACTTGTGAATTAGCAGCAGAACCTGCATCTGCTAATTGAATAAATGGTACAGCATTAGCCGTAACACCGCCTGCTAATTTTACCCATGAATTATTAGGAATAGATGAACCAGTATTGTTATATACTCTTTCAAAAAGCACTTTAGAGATTGCAGGTCTATCACCAGCCACATCAGTATCTTGAACTAAAGAAATAGTATTTGCAGAATACCATACTTGACCTGAAGATTGTGTTGGTGAATTTACTTGTGGATACCAAAGTATTGAATTTGCCTGTGATGTTCCTGTTACTACATTTGAGAAGAATACGTTACCTAACAAAGTGTTGGCGGTTAGATTACCCAACACAACCACATTTTTTGAGAATATTGCAGAATTAGAAGTAACATTATCAAATGAAACTGCTGTACCTAATGTATTAGCAACAAGATTACCTGTAAGATTAACTGTATTACTTGTTAACTGTATGACTGAATTGTTTCCGTTAGCAACTAAAACAACGTTACCACCACTCTTGCCTGTTGCCAATGTTTGACCTGCTGTGATAGTAATTGTACCACCATTATTCTGACCCAAATCACTACCAGCAGTAATATTAATATCTTTTGATGGACCACCAACTTGAGATGGTGTTGAAATTGAAGCATTAGCGTTAGTAAATATTATTGTATTTGCGTAATGATTGTTTGCTCTAACATCACCAGTAATTGTTAATGAACCAGTTATTGTACCGCCTGTAGATTGTAATGCTGTGTTAGCAATAGAGTTTGCTAAGTTTGCTTGATTATATGCTGACTGTATAAATGTGGCGTTAGAACTAATCCAAGTATTTTGAGTTGAATTGATACCTGATTGAACAGTATTTACAGAATTAGCAAAAGCATAAGCTGAATAAGCATAAGCATTTATTGTATTGGCAAAAGAGTATGCTGAGTACGCATAAACATTAACCGTATTTGAATAAGCATATGCTGAGTAAGCATAGGTGTTTACAGTATTGCCAAAAGCATATGCTGAGTAAGCATAGGTGTTAACAGTATTACCGAAAGCATATGCAGAAAAAGCATAAGTGTTTACTGTGTTGGCATAAGTGTATGCTGAAGTTAAAAAGGCAGCGTTAGAACTAATCCAAGTGTTTTGAGTTGAATTAATATTGGCTTGTAACGTATTATTAGACGATAGGTATGAAGCTATAGTATTGGCATAAGCATATGCTGATTGAGTATAAGCATTTGATACGGCACTACTTTGAGTTGAACCATCAGAAAAAGTAATATAAGATTGTGTGTTTAATACAAGACCAGTTTTGGTTAATGTTGCTACAATATTTTGTGATTGTGTGTTACCCACAACAAAAACAACATTAGCACCAGATGAAGCAGTACCAATAATTAAATTACCACTAGTTCCTATATCTGATGGTCCATGAACATACAAATAACCATCGTATGGATTCATGGAAGAAAACAATGTACCGCCATTGAATTGAGAGTTATTAATACCCAAGTCAATATAACCAACCATATTTGTTCCGGTATCAGCAGTTATAACATAGTCGCCTGAACCAGTTGAATTGAAGTTTTGATTATTGACCTGTAAAAAAGATGGATCGGATCCAGAAAATTGGCCTACTGTATTTGAAAAAATGGTTTGATAGTTTTGGCCAACAACCAAATTATTGTTTGCATATAGTTGTTGTGCTAAAACAGTTGCAGTAAACTTACCTGTTGTTCCTGATAGAAGGTCTACACCTACAAACAAAGTATTTGAGGTGTTCGTAGATATTGATGGTAAATTAGGTAGTTGTGTGATTTTAACGAGTGACATTTTTTACCTTAGTTAATTAAAAGTGTGTTGTTATCTTCAGTTATTAGGAAGTCTCCTGCTTCCGTAATCAATTGTGCTGAATATTGTATTCCAACAGGACCAAATATTTGTGTTGACTGTGCTGTACCCACTAATACTTTATTTAAACTTACATTTCCAGTCGCAGCATATGTAAAATTACTATTTACCGTAACTAAACTATACGTATTTGTATAAATTACATTAGTTACCAATTTAACCATATTGTTGACTTTAATATAATCACCAATATGAAGTATAGTTTGTAACGGAATTGAACCAGTTGCTGTATTCGAATCGTATAAATTATAAGAACTTGTGTATACGTTTGATATATTTATAGTATTTGCACCAGCATTACCTATTCCAGAAGCAACATTAGCAAAAGTTATCCATACATTAGTTTTTAAAGTAACTGTATTCGATGCACTATTTATAGATGCAACTTCAGAGAATACTTGTTGGCCATTGGCTGTTGTAAATCTAATTGTACTATTCGAGAATACTATATTTGCTAAATTAGCACCATATAAGTTATTGAAAACTACTACATTTGAACTTGGTTGTGTAAAATCACCACTAGAACTAATTGCAACATTTGAATCATTGGTACCTGTATAGTCATATAATTTACGACCTGTTTGTAAAGCATTAACAATAATTGGATTAAATTTAGAATTAGATTTCATGGCAAAACGACCACGAACCTTCATACCAGTAGGATGTAAAAGGTTCAATAAAGCACTTCTATATTTGGCGATTTCTTTTTCTAATGTAATTTGGTAAGTATAGTTGTTGTAATCTGTACTTTGTAATACATCAAATGAACTAGGTTGACCTGAAGTGTCTAGATATTGACCTTGACCAATAGTTAAACCATTTAAGAAAATAGCATTACCTTTTGCTGTACCGTCACCATAATTAATTACACCATTAGCGTAACGATTAGAATTTATGCCACCATATAATGATATCAATGTAGATTTGTATGAATCTGAAATATACATTGAGTAATTTGTGTTTATATTTAAAATTGGTAAAGTAATACTTGGTGTTGATGTATAATTATATACTCTTAATGTATATAAATCTTTGGTAGGATCAATATTATTTTGTAAAGAATACAAAGAATCTACTGTAGCCACATATGTAGCAGTATTTAAAGTACTACCTTGATATATGACATCACCACGTTTTGGTAAACTTGTTAATGGTATATTAGTAACTACAAGGTCTTGAACTTTAAATGAAACATTAGGTGCTGCAATATAATCTTCACCGTAATCGGAAACATTAATTGTTGTGATTGAACCAACACGGTCAGTTTGAGCAACAAATTGTGCACCTTGTCCAACAATACCTGTAATTGAAAGATTGGCTACATTTGAACCAGTAACAAGAGAATTAGCAACACTAACTTTAGGTAAAGAACTTAGTTTATATCCTAAACCACCTAAAGGAATTGGAAAACTACTAGTCGTTGAATAAACATAAGCCACATTTGTGATAGAACCATTTCCGTCTACACTAATTACGTTAGCATATGCTCCGTATCCTGTTCCACCAGTAATACTAATTTTATCATTTGCAGAATAACCTTTACCTGGATTATCAACACTAATAGGACCAAGAATACCTAATGCACCTAAATCACCCAAACCTATGCCATCACTTGTTTTATATAAAGATTGTGCTGTGATAATAGGAGGTTGTGTTAATCCACCGCCTTGATTTAAAACAGAAACGGCTGAAATAGGATAAGCAGTAAATGAAATAAAATTAAAAGCGTTTGCTAATGATGTTGTTAAATTTGATATTTGATTTGCTGTAAAGCCCGTGTATCTTGTTGAATTATTCCATGAATAATTTGTATTATTTGCAGAAGAAATACCTAGTGATTGATTGTAAAACAATCCAATTCTGTCTGTAGGAATATTAGTTATTTGAGAAACAGGGTTATAAAAAGAATTAGCAACGTGAACAGTCGTAGCCGTGTTTACACCTGAAATGTTAGCGATGGCACCACCGCCATTGGTAATATTAATAATAGAAAAAGCATTTTGTGTACTATCTTCAGCTGAATAACCAAATCCACCAAGTAAAGAAACACCATTATTTGCCACTAAAATAGATTTGATAGAACCTTTTGTTGCTGTTGATATTGTAGCTGCCGCACCGTGACCTGTAGATGAATTTAATCCACCAAAAACAACGATTGGGTCACCAGGATAACCTAACTGTGTGTTAGCACCTTGATATAATTGACCTCTTTGATTTGAATTTATTTTTATTTGGCTAATCTGACCTACAATTTTTGCTCTAGGTACTTCAGCACCAACAGTATTTGCTGTTGATACTTGGCCATTTAAAAAATAAACATCTTGGTTATTACTATCAACAACACGAACAAACTCACCAGATTGAAACAATCTTTCAATATTGGAAATAAAAACTTCCATTTTATTACCAGCTTCAACCACATTTTCAATTGTAGCAATTGATTTAGTTGTTTCACCAAAAATTCTAAAGTTTGATGACGATAAAAAGTTTACATCAGTTGAAGCTAACTTTAAACTTTTAGCAACATACCATTTACCAGCAGATGCTTTAAAAACCACATCTTTAGTAGAGAAATAATCAACATCTGAATTGTATAATGTTCTAAAGAAGAATTGAAATGATGCTGGTGTACCTTTTGCTTGGTACATTTCTTTAGCAATTTTCAATACTTCAGTTTTATTAGCTAATATTTCAGTAGGAAAATATTGTAGAAAATCATTATAAAAATATTGAACAAACTCATTAGTTGTGGCATCAACATCTTTATAGTTTAATAAATTTTTAGAACGGTCAGTAACATTACCTGTTTCTTCTAGCCATTCATAATATGCTTGTAAAAATAATACAAAATTAGAATAGTCAGGATTATCCCGAATAAATTCAGGTAATTGATATGGTACTAATAGTGAAGTTTTTTGCCCGCTAGTTATCATGTTTTAGTTTTAGCAGTAACATTAACAGTAACAGCAGTATTATCTGCTTGGTCGATTGTAATAACTCTATCATACGTTGATGATATAATATTAGTTGAAGGTGTTGCTGAAATTGTTAATTGTCCTAATGGATTATTAACTTGATATGGAGTAAAATCATTTAATGTAATAACACCATTTAAATAATCAACTGTGCCAACATTTGAATTTAATATCGTCTTTACATTTGTTGTATTATTATAATAAGTTCTTAATGTACCATAACGACCTTGTAAATTAACAACAGCAGCACCTAATTTACCTGTTGTATCACCAGCAGCAGGTGTTATAGTAACAATCGCTTGAGTATAGTTGTTACCAGAACTGGTCACAGTAATACTTTGAATTGCACCATTAACAATCGTTGCAACAGCATTTGCACCAGTACCGTCACCTAAGATAGTAACAGTAGGAGTTGATTGATAACCAAAACCAGGATTAATAACTGAAATTGTATCGATACCATAAGTTGATGACGGAACTTCTTCAATAAAAACACCATCAATAATATTAGATAAATTATTTGGGTCTAAGAACTGCATTGAAGGTGAACTACTAATTCCACTACCAAACTTACCTGGTTGTAAAGAAGTATTGTAATATAAATTGATTGTAGAACTTCCTGTCAAAAGTGGGAATATTTTCTTTTGTAACTTTACATTAAATTCACTTGAGATAATTGATGGATTTGAATTATTAATCGCACTTAATACAGCGTAAGAACTAAATGTTGAATTGAATGTATTTAAATTATTAATACCATAGTTTTGAATTGCTGTTGATATGCCAGATTGTATTTGACTAGATGTTAATGTAGTTTGTGTTGGGTCATAGAAAGCATTTATACCAATTTGTAAGTAAGTATAATCAGGATCCACAATTGTTGGTGTAACAGTCAAGACAGAAATAGGTTGAATAACTTCACCAATTAATCTTTGTTTTTGTGCTTGTGTTAGACTGTATGTGCCTGATGGTTTGACAGCAATAAACACTTGACCATATACTGGTGGGCTATTTTCTTCACCACCCCATACAGAAACAGAATCAATAGGAAATCCTAAAGTATTTTGTTGAATTGCTGTAATATAATCATTTTTGGTTACTGCACGACCTTGTGCTGAATATGCTTTAGGTGCTTGAAATTTAATAGATGATATAGATTCTTTGGCTGAACCAGTCGTAGCGGCAAGAACAGGAGTAACCGATGTTGGATAATAACCACTAACAGAAGATAACATTTGAAATGAATTGGCACCAGCAGCCGCAGTACCTTCTGTTGAAATGTAAGAAACAAATATAATGTTTCCATCATCTAATTTTTTACCTAAAACACCATCACCAAAATAAATCTCATAAGTTCCTTTTAAAGATTCTTGTAAGAAATATACTTTAGATGTACCTGTTAATTGCAAACCAGATGTAGCAAGATTGTAAATGCTAATATTTGTATTTGTACTTGATTGTTGTACGATTACTTTTAGTGTTGTTGTATCTATTGTAGAATCAGGTATTTCAAAAGTATAAGAAGGATTTGTTGTAGAATCAACAACATACGAATAATTACCTTGTGTACCTTGTTTAATTGGTATATTAACAAACGATACGGTATTATTAGATGTATTGACTGTATAAGTATCAGTAGTCAAAAAGTTATAGTTTACACCATTAACTGCTGAAGATAAAAACGGTGTGTATGCTGGTAATGTAAGTGAACCTGATGTAACTCCAGTGAAAGTAACATTAATCTCTGCTGTTGGTGCAATGGCTGACTTAGGTGTATAGTTTAATACTTTTGCTTGAGAAATAACAGATGCTCTTTGTACAGCAGAATCTAAAAACATCTCGTTGGCTACCATATTCAAATAGAAAGCATTATATTGTGTGTTGTATGCCAAAACATCAAGTAATGTTGACATCGCAGAACCTTCAAAGTTATAATCTTTAAAAGTATCTTGACTTTGTAAATAGGTTATAAAGTTAGATTTAATTGAACTGAAATCTAAATCAGTAATTTGAATGTTTGTATTAGCAGCCATTATCTGGTTCTCGTTAATATGATGTTAATTGCTGTTGGACTTGTTTGATTACCAATATATACTGAAAGATATACATTAAAAGCGTTTGAATCTGGTTGAGCACTTACTAATATTTGATTAACTGTTGCTCTAGGTTCATAATTTGCTATCATTCTTGCTACTTCATCTTCAATTTGACTAGCAGTCAAGGCAGATAATGGTTCAAATAACAACTGTCCTATAGAACTACCAAGTGTTGGTTGAAACAATCTTTCGTATAAATTAGTTGATAATAAGTTTCGAATTGACCTAATGACTGCTTGCTCATCATACTTCATAGAGATATCTCCCGTAGAAGGCTGTCGGAGAAATCTTAAATCTAAGTCGGAGTATATATGATTATTGGTTGCCATTCTTTATTTATTATAGTTTTCTAGGAGTAAAATCGCTTTTTTGGTTCTTGGCCAGCGTTCGGAGAAATTCTAGGCCGGAACGCAAAATTTCGAAATTTTAAGAATTAATTAAGTTAATTGAATTTGTCGTACCAACAAAATTATTAACCAGATATTTTTCTGATTCTCCCATACCAGAAAAACTTCTTACTGTATTATAATTATTTACCATATTTTTCAAATTGGTATAAAAAGTTATATCATTTGATTGTCTTGTTGACATTAAAGCCGAAGCAGTATTTAAATGATTTTCAATTTGTGTATATTGTCCTGTGGTTAATGTATCATTTTGAATGCCAGTTTGATACGTTGTGTAATCAGCCAAAATCGTATTCGCATTAGCACTCAATTGCGGTCCTATAAAAAGTGAAGTGAAACTACCAAGAATAGGTGAAGTATTTGAAATTCCATCTGTTTGATTGGTAATATACATCGCAATTTTACCAAAAGAAATTGCATTTTTGTAGTATGGATTAGTATTATCTGTTCCATCAAAAGCAACTAGATTTGATAATCTATTAGTATGAGCCAAAAAAGAATTTGCTGTACTTGACAATGAATTTGCTAGACTAATCAAACTATTTGAAGCATCTGACATTCCAGGAGCATTTGTAATAATTAAATTTGTTGTATTTACGATACTTGAAATATAGCTTGCAACAGGATTTTGATACAAATTTGATTGATTTATTGGACTACTACCGGCAGAAACAATAAGTTGTGCTTGATTTGATGAAATTAATGCCGGTATAGAATTCATATGAGCTAACGTATCCGAAGATAATGCCAAAACATCACCATTAGGATCATTAAAATTATAACCGAGTGTTCCGTATACGCCGGATGCGTTATTTACTGTTGACATAATTAAGCTAACATTGGAAGTAAGTTGGGACCAGATTTTACGTGGATATGTGCATCAAAAATACCATTATTTACTACATCATAGTGTAAAACAGAACCGGATATACCAAAAACAGCTGAAGGTGATATAACAGAAACTAAAGAAGTAATTGGACCCTCTGAAAAAACACCAGCAATACCAGCATATAATCCTGTTCCAGCATTTACTCTTGATTCAGCATTTAACATATCACAAGCGATAGAACCACCAACATGTAATTCTGAAGCACAATAAACATTTGTAGCAGCTGCTAAATATAAGTCTCCTGTGCCTTTTTCACTGGCCGCCAACATGAGTGTGTTGTCTGACCCAATATCTATATTGTCTCTGCCTCTTACGTGCATATCACCCATAACTTCAAGGTCATAATTTCCATGAATTTTTTCATTTTTATTACCAAAAACTTCCATATTACAATCACCGTTAATAGTGATATTACAAACTCCTGAAATTGTTACATTTTTATTACCAGCAACAATTTCATAACCATCACCTTTAATTGTTACTGTCTGGTCACCATTTGGTGCCATTTCAATAAAACTACCAGATTTACCGTGTTGAATACGAATACGCTCTTGACCTGGTGTGTCATCCATCTCATGTAAGTGGCCAGATTCAGTTTGTGTAACATTATTATATGGATATTGTGGTGGTGTATTTGCCGTAGCAGCAGAAGGCTGTTGAATCCACATACTAGAAATCGGCGGTTTATATGTTGTCATAGTTTAAGGTGTTGAATTTTGTATTGATGGAGTTGAACTAACATACGATGCAGTGAAATTAGCAATCGTTGTGTTTGCTTGAGCCAATGTAGATTGTGATGGTGTAGATAATGCTGTAGAAATAACCGCAGTAGGTAAAGCGGCCGCACCGGCAGCTGCTTGTACAGTTGATTGAACTAATGATTGTGAGGCTGAAGCTACATCTTTTGCAGCAGCAATAACTTCACTATAAGGATTTTGGTCAGTTTCTAAAATATCAGAAAAAATACTACTAACTAATTTTTGTAATTGAGATAAACAATCTTTTAATAAGGCAAGAATTTGAGAAGGTAAAGATAAAATCCAAGAAATCATTGCGGCAACTTTTTGAGTATAAGCAATAACAACTTGTTCAAAATCTTGTATTGGTTTAATAATAGTATATTGAATATATCTAATTTCAGCCGCCAACCATTTTAATTTACTAATAATCCAAGAAACTGTACCAGAACCATCACCAAGACCTAAAAATCTCAATAATGCTCGGATACCATCTCTAATTTGTGCTGCTGTTGCTCTTAGAAATCTTTTGAGAGCATTATTCTTTTGTAATGTTGTAGCAAAATCACAAGCGTGTGCCAAATCATTATTTGAAACATCTATTGAAGTGTTTGCAATTGAACCTGTTGCAGTTGTTGGTGTTGTGGTTGATAGTTGTCCATCTCCTACATTAGTTACGGTAGGAGGATTTGTCTCTACAATTGAACCAGAACTATCAGTAACAACTGGTGCTATATTAGGAATACTTTGAGGCATATTATTTAACCTTTATACCAGGTAAAACACCCATCATAATTGGAAATTGGCCTGATTCTCCATCCATAAAGAATCCTACAACCCAATCACCAACTCTAGGTGCTGAAAATGATTTTGAATTATTTATTGGCATCATCGGATGTGCCCAAGGTAATTGTTCTGTTGATAACATCGCTTTATTATCTGTATGCCAGCCAAATATTCTCACCTTACAACGACCAATGGCAAGTGGGTCAACACGAGCTTCTACTTCACCAACCCACCAAATAAAACCATTTAAACCAACAAAATTATTACGCATTATTGAACACCATTCACAGTAGACTGTAAAACTGGATCCGAATTATTAAATGATGAATAAGAATCCGAGACACTTTCTTTAGACAATTCTAACACAGTTATATAGGAGTTGTTTTTGACAACATGACGACAAGCTGTGACCAAATATTTGCCAGAATAAAAAGGATCTTCAACTCTTTTAACACTATCTTTTGAATATACTGCTGGTGATACACCAAAAGTTTTAAAGTTAACTGCTTTACCTACTGTAACAGAAACATCACCAGGAATTACAATTTTAATCCTTGTATAATTGATTAAACCAAGTTGTGCCACTCGATGTTTTAAATATGTTTCAATAAAAATATCATTGGCAACATTATTTGCACTACCTTTTGTAGACATAACATAAGAATTCATCTTTTCTGTTTTATTACCTGATGCCATACGAAGTGCACCCATTTCTAAATCTACACCATCCATAACTTGATACATTGTATCGCCTCTTCTATTTTGATAGTTATTTGTTATAGGATATGGATTTAAAGATTTTGCTTGGCTAGCGTATGTATCATAACTAAACATATTATTAGTTCTTTTTGTTCGTGTCAATACGTCAAAAGTAATTGTTTTGTTAGCAAATGTACCGTTGGTAATAGCAGTAAGAGTATCAAAAAAGTTTAAAACTTCAAAATCGGTAACATTAACTACTTGTGCTGAAATTTCAGTTGATATATTTTTAGGGTCATAATAATATGTTTGATATGCTTCTTGTTCATACAATGTTTGTAATGAATTAAAAAAATACCCATAGTTATTTTCATAAAATAACATATCAGCACCAATATTGGTAACCGGTTGTGCATAAGTTGATAACCAGTTAATTGTTTCAAATAATTTTTTATTAGGTAATACAAAATCGTATACACCTTTAGTTGTTTCAATGTAAATATTTTTAGTTTTTGAAGTTCCAACTTTGATATAATTTGTTAAAATATCGGTAATTATATCAGATATTTTTGTGTTAGTATAACCTTTAGATATTCTATATTGTTCTGAAAACAAAAATTCTTCTGAACAAAAATTTAAAGTATAAACTTCATAATCATTACTTACGTTTGTACTTCTGTTTGATATTTTAAAAACTCGAAAGGTTCTTTGTATAGGATTACTATCTTGTGCTTGTTTTTTTAACACCACTTGAATAAATTCAGTACCATTAATACGAAAATTTGATAATAAACCTAAAGAGTCGGACACAACTAAATTACCAGAAATTGTAGCAGAATAGATATCTTCAAATAAATTTAATTCAACTAATTGTGGTGTTAAATCAATTAAACCATTTCCAACGGATGTCAATAAAGCAATTCTGTCTAATTGATACTCGGTTGCGTATCTTAAATTTTGTGTTCCTGCCATATTATTTACTCATCAAAGATTGGAACTGTGATTCCATTGCACCAACGTAGCTATTATTAATTATTTTAATATTTCTCTTATTTTCATTTAAAGTATTTTCATAATCATAAATTGAAACTGGATTTACTGATACAGATTGTGTGGCAGATGAACCATCAGAAAATGTAATGGTAGTTATTCCTGTTAACACTTGATTTGCTGAATTTGCATCAATTTCAATTGTTTTAATTGATTGTGTTTTAGTTGTATTATCTGTAGTTGCAATAATTTTATCGTAATGATGTATTGTATTTTGTACGTATGATAATATTTGATTAGACGTTATAGTGTTTGCTGATATACTCAAAGTATTTGCTGCATCATTTGTATATTTTGCAATAATAAAATCATTAAATTGTCGTGATGCCAAAGGCCAATCAAATTGTGGGTCTAAACTGCCATTTCCATACAATACCATCCAATAACGATATTGGTCACCATAATATTTGTAAGCCACAGTTTCAGGAGTATCACCTTCTTGTGATGTGTATGTATAAAATAATAAAGGATTTGTTTCTAATTGAGGTAATAACGCTGCTCTTGTTAATATATTTTTGAGCGTGAGTGTATTACCATTATAATCGGAAGTAATTATAGAAGGAAGTGTATTAAAGTATTTCATTAAAATCCTTCATTTTGCTGTTGTAACAATGCCGTTTGTTGCGATCCTGCAGTTGTTCCATATGTTGAAGCTGTTTTAATATTTTGTTGTTGGTATGAATAATTAGAAGCAACAGAAGGATTATATTCACCAACTTGTTTTTTTGTAAGAATTTGTGTTTCTTTAAATTGTAATGATAATGTAGTTTGAACTGGATAACCATCATTAAATGCTGACCAACCATTTGGAGCATAATCTACACTTACACTTTCTAAAACACATTCTTGAATTGTCATTACTTTTGCTGCAGCAGCATTTGTAATTGTACTTGTTGGATTAGAAGTCAATAAAGAATTTAATCCTAAATTACTCAATGCTGAATTAAATACATTTGCAATAGAACCGCCTATGCCATTTTGACCTAAAAATACAAATTTAACTTGAAATAATTGTGGCGGAGTTAAATATTGACCTGGCTGTCCGTCAATAGCAGCTGAACCTAATCCTGGAACAGAGTAATAAGTAAATGTATCAATAATATTTTTTGTAGTTTGTGCTTCTTGTGGTGATTTAGGAGTAAAAACAAAACTTAAACTAAACTCTCTTAATCCTATACCTTTATAAATTAATTGTATTTGTGGATTTGTATACACACCTAAAGCATTTTTTGCTATACTAGATAATTCAGTAGCATTGCCACCTAATTTTGATCCAATGTTACCAGCTATATTTGCTATTGCTGTTTTACCTACACCAGAAGATGGTAAGTAATTCATCATATCACTAAAAGCTTTTTTATCTTTTAAATCAGCATAAGCATTAGCTAATATGCCTGCAGCACCAACAGCATCTGTAAAACTAACTTCACTATATTGAGCATTATGACTAGTCTGTAAAGAATCTGGCATATACAAAGAAATATTTGCCAATGGTGTACCTTTTCGTTTTGGTCTGTATGTTGGAGCTTGAAATGATTTAACTGCTGAAGGAATTACTTTTTGAATAACTCCACCAACTTGTCCGGCTTCAAACGCAGCAATACCTTCATCTGCAACAACTGCACTCGCTGAATTATTTTTTATATTTGCAATAACTTGTTTTTGAAATTCAGCTTGATTATTAATTGTATTTTTAATTTCTTCAAACCCGGATGCTGAAATGGCATTTTGTACAGTACCAACTCCAGTACTTACTGCTTCTTCAAATCCTGTAGTATAGTCATAAATAGAAAATTGAATAGCATGACACATTGCAGGATTTGATGCTAAATCAGAAGGATACACCAAATTATTAATGGTGCTTGGACTGAAAAGGCTACCTAATGGTCCTGTCAATTGACTTAATGATGAACCGGCACCTAATGAACCTAAACTATTTGGTAAAATTTGAAAACCCATGATACTCTCGTTGAGTTGATATACATACTATTTATATGGCATATTCAGGCTTATTTAAACCTCGTAATCCACACAAATATATTGGTGACCCGACCAATATAGTATATCGCTCGTCTTGGGAAGTCAAAGTGATGAACTGGCTCGACTTAAATGATGATATTATATCTTGGGCTTCAGAAGAATTAGTTGTTCCATACAGGTCACCTATTGACGGTAAGTACCATCGGTACTTTCCAGACTTTCTTGTAAAAATGAAAACAAAAGACGGAAAGTTAAAAACCGTGATGCTTGAAGTCAAACCAAAGAAAGAAACTGCACCACCGCCACCACAAAAACGTATTACAGAGAACTATATCAAAGCAGTCAAAACATGGGGTGTCAACGAAGCCAAATGGAAAGCCGCTATCGAATACTGTAAAGATAGAGCATGGGAGTTTCGTGTTATCACCGAAGACCATCTAGGACTGAACTAAATACTCTCATGGCAACTTCAATACTTACGGAATTAGGACAACAACGGTCAACAACCGATTATGCTGTCATGTCTAGAGAGTCTATGAAATGGCTCAATACAAAAATTAATGAACTAAGAAATGTTTCAGCAATACCAAAAAACATTAGCCGTGAAGCATTTCGAAAAGATAGAAGATTCATGCTTGGTAGGTTATATTGTTTTTACTATGATCCAAAAACAAAAGCAGACTTGCCATATTATGACAAGTTTCCAATGGTATTGGCATTAGAAAAGTATGACGATGGTTTTCTAGGGTTAAATCTTCATTATTTGCCATACCGTTATAGAGTGGCATTTTTGACCAAATTGATGGATTATGCGACTTTAGATAAGAACAATGATGTTATGCGTATTCGAGTGACTTATGACATCCTGAGCGCATCCAAGCGTTTTAAAGAGTTTAAACCGTGTCTAAAGCGTTACTTAACTGGTCATATTAGGTCAAAAATACTTGCCATTGAACCACATGAGTTTGAAGTGGCAAGTTTTCTGCCGTTACAACAATTTAAAGGTGCCAAACCAAAAGAAGTTTGGGAAGATTCAATAAAAGAAATTAAAGGTAAGTAAATGCCAGGTTCAATTAGCGATTTTCGTGCAAGTTTTAATACCGATTTAGCAAGGCCAAATAGGTTTGATGTTAGTATTCCTATTCCTTTAGCTTTAACAGGAACCACCGGTGCTGATTCTAGGAATTTATCATTTAGATGTGAAGCTATAGAAATGCCAGGCCGTAACTTTATGACAACTGAAAAGAAGATGGGCTCAGCGCCAATTGAAAAATTTCCATACCACACAAGTTATGGCGAATCAAGTATGACATTTCTTATTTCTGATGATATGCGTGAAAAGATATTTTTTGATTCTTGGATGGATATAGTTAATCCCACAACTGATTATAATTTTCAGTATAAAACAAATTACATGGTTGATATAACAATTAATCAGTATAACGTATCAAACGAATTAACATATTCTGCTGTATTACGTGAAGCTTTTCCTTTGAATATGAATCAATTAGATTTAGAATGGTCATCGGAAGAATTTCATAAGTTGCAAATTCAATTTTCTTATACGAATTGGATTGGCAGTTACGCTAATGCTTTACAAAATAAAGTTGTAACATCTGGATTAACAGGAATATTGAATACATTAACACAATAAATTTGAATTGATAGGAGATTTAAAATGGCTTTGCCAAAAATTGATACACCGATTTATGACCTTGAATTACCATTAAGTAAAAAACAAATTCGCTTTAGGCCATTCTTAGTAAAAGAACAAAAGAATCTAATGATGGCTATGGAAGCAGATGATAAAGATACGATTGAAAGAAACATTCGTCAAGTATTAACTAATTGTACATTGACTGAAGGCATTAATATTGATAAGTTACCTGTAATTGATATTGAATATTATTTTATTAACTTACGTGCACGCTCTGTTGGTGAAGTTGTTGAAAACAAATATGTTTGTACCAATGAAGTTGACGGTGAACAATGTGGTAATAAAATGGAATCTAAGTTTAATCTATTAGACATTACTGTTGATATTGACCCAAATGCCAAAGATATTATCAATATCACAGAACAGGTTAGTATTAAATTGAAATATCCAGAATTTTCTTTGGTAGAAAAATTAAAGAAAAAAGACTCAGCAGTAGATATTGCTTTTGAAGTTATACTTGATTCTGTTGAATACATTTACGATGGTGAACAATACTACTACGCTTCTGAAACACCAAGAGAAGAACTATTGGCATTTATTGAATCATTAAGCCAAGAACAATTTTCTAAGTTAGAAGAATTCTTTAACAATCTTCCTAAAATGAACAGAAAGATTGATTTAAAATGTTCTAAATGTGGATTTGACCATACGATTAGTATGGAAGGTTTAGAAAGTTTTTTCGAGTAATATTTTGTCATGACAACCTGAGAAATTACTATAAGACTAATTTCTCTTTGATGCAGCACCATAAGTATTCATTAACGGAACTTGAAAATATGTTACCGTGGGAGCGAGACATCTACATTGCTATGTTAGTTAATCATATTGAAGAAGAAAATCAAAAAATAAAAGAACAACAAGCAATGATGAAGAAGCGGTAAATGAATAACAAAAAAAGAAAAGTTGCCAAAGGTATAGCAAAAGTAATCAATAAGATTCATGGTATTGATAATCCAGCTCCTTTAGTAGAAGGCGTTGACTATACGACCGGTACTGGCGAGGAAATCAAAAAAAGTGATAATACTCCTGTAAAGAAAAAAGAACCAGAAAAACCAAATGAACATTTAATATGGGTCCTTTTGAGTGAAGGTAAATTTGAAGAGGCATTGAAGTTAGTCGGTAATAATTTGAGTCTGTTGAGTCCTGACCAAAGAGAAATAATTGACGAATGGAGGAAAATTGAGCAAGAAAAAAGACGACTGGAAATTCAACAAGAACTAAGAAAAAAATATGGCATTACTGAAGAAGATGCTCAACGTGCTAATCTTGCAAGAGCACAGAGAGCTCAACTTGAACAGATGGGCAAAAACTTTGCTTCGGGTTCTGGCCCAATTGTTTCAAATATTTTATCGGGTGTAGCAAAACCAAATCCAGCAAGACAACAAGCAAAAACTGGTCAATCATTATTTGATGCCGTCAATACAACTTCTAGTAACCAAAAACAAGAACAAGTAGAAGTATCTCCTAAAAAAGATCCTGAGCGTACAAAAATTACGGCAGGATCATCACAACATATACGCATAGGAGATTCTGAATCTGATATATTAGCAAAGATGTTCATGTTCATGCAAAAAAATCAAAAATGGCATGATATGAAAGAAAAACAAGATAAGAAATATAGAAAGCTTTTAGATAAACAAAAAGATAGATTTTTAGATGAAACAGTTGAAGCCTTATCAGGTAAAAAAACATCTACAATAAAAAAATTAGCTCGAGTGGCAAGAAAATCCGGATTCTTAAAGACAGCAGCAAAAGTAGCTATAGGTGTAGGTGGTTTATTGGTAGCAAAAGATGCTTTAGCAAATATTGATTGGGGCAAAAAGTTTGAAGATGCGTTTAAAGATTTAATTCCAGATTTACCCGAGTCAGAGTTTACAAAAAAATATGATGAAGATGAAAAAGGTGCAAGAAAATCAATAGAGGATTATCTAGGTAGAGGAATTTCCGATAAAGAAATGGATGAATTGGTTAGAGCAACATCAGCAGAAGCTGGTGCTAAATCAAATAAAACCGAACAATCAATGATTATGGCTACAATATTGAATCGTGCAAGAGATAGTGGTAAAACAATTACTGAAATTTTAAAAGAACCAAAACAATTTCAAGCTGTAACAGGAACAAAATTTAAACCAGGACCTTCAGAACAATATACAAAAGGTCCATCAGAAGAAAGGCGAGCTGATATTCTTTCTGGTGCGGCCACTATATTACCACAGGTATCAAAAAAACAAAAAAGATTTACTGCTGAAAGCGAAGCCGCTTACGGTCCAGGAACAGATATTGGTTATAGAGAAGAATTGAAAAAAACTGGTGGTGATGTAATAGGTGGTACAAGATTTGAAACAAAAGCCCCTTCAACCATTGGTATTACCTTATCTAAAATAACTGGAGTAACAAGTGGTTTTGGCATGCGAGGAGGTGAAGAACATGAAGGTCTTGATATTCGAGGAAAAATCGGCGATGCAGTTATAACAACAGGTGATGGAAAAATATTACGAGCAGGATGGGAAAATCCAGAAAAACACAATAAAGGTTATGGCCAATTTATTGAAATACAACATAAAGATGGTACTATAACAAGATATGCACATCTATCTAAAATTGATGTTAATGCTGGTGATATGGTGCAATCTGGTCAAAAAATAGGAGAAGTTGGTTCAACAGGACATTCAACTGGACCACATTTACATTATGAAGTTCGTAAGAATGGTCAAGCAATTGATCCTAAAGAATCTGGTGCATTTAATTTAAATCCTGTTGTACCTGATTATAAATTATCTTCGGCTGATTCTATGTATCGTGAAACACAAAATATGAAAAAAGCTAAAGATATTCCAAGTGTATCGATATTAAATAATGATACTAATATATTTAATGGTGGAATAAAAAAATTGGTTCAAAACAACACATCAGATTATTCCGATTTATCATCTGCCATTACAAAACAATTTTATAACATACTTAATTAAAAATGGATTATAGAAAAGCACAACAACTAAAAAATAAAGGTCTTTTATCTTTAATTGCGGAAAAAAAGTTTGAAAAAGGCCAAGGTATTGGTGCTTCTGTTGGTGGAGCTATTTCAGAAAAATTTAAAGCAAAAGTAACTCGTACTAAAGAAAGATTTGACCCATTGAATATATTAAGTACTTTGGTTGGTACAAAAAATGTATTTGGTAGAAGTATTACTACAGCTGCTGGTCGTGCTTTTGGTAGAACTGAAGAAGATATTGGTTATTTTGGTGGTTATAGAAGAAAAGGTGGTAAAAGAAAAGACCCAAGAAGAACTACAATTGGTCCAGGTCCAATTAAAGCATTAAAGATTGGTGATTCTACTGCTGACATTTTAGCCAAGATGTATAACTTCATGGAAAAAACTCATGAGCGAGAAATAAAAAGATATGAGTTAGAAAAATCATTTCGTGAAGAACAGATGGAAGAGGATGAACGCAGGCACAAAAAACTCATTGATGAATTAATAAAAAATAATAAGAAAAAAGACTTAGCAAAAGAAGTTAGAGAAATTGATACAGGTAATACATGGATTGATAAAATGCTTGATGGTATGAAAGCTGCATTAGCATTTGTTTTGAAACCTTTTAAGTTTATTTTTGGTGTTCTTAAAAATCTTGGTAATTTTTTAAAAACTATTGCTGGCGGATTAGGTACTATAATTTTTGATATACTTAAAGAATTTGCTGAAGATATCGTTGGTTCGATATTAGTTTCACCATTAACTAAACTCATAAAAAGCATTGTATCAGATTCTTTTAAACTACTTGTATCTTCTTTAGGTTCAGCTCTTTCACTTATACCAGGATTAGGTACAGCAATTAAAGCAGTATTGCTTGCTCTGGCAGCAGGCAGTGCTGAAATTGCTTATTTAAATGAACTTTTTGATTTACAAACAGGTGAAGATGTTAAAAAATTAGATGAAGCATGGAATGAATATCAAAGAGAAAGATATCAAGAAATTGAAGATTTAAGAGAAAAATTGAAAAATCAAGGTAGTGATGAAGATAAGAAAAAAATAATGCAAATGATAATTGATTTAGAAAAAGATATAGCTGCCGGCAGTAAAAAAAGAATCGAAGTTCAAAGAAAAAAAAGAAATTTGATTATAGAAAAAGGTAATGAATTAATACCTAAAATGGCAGAACAAGGATTCAAACCAAAAATTGATCCAAAAAGTAAAACTGGAGATTATCAAAGAGAACCTGATGGCAGACTAAAATTTTTTGATGATAAAGGAAATCAACCTGGTTTAAATGAATATGCTAAAGCGATAAGTGGAAAATCTTTCATAGACATGAAAAAAGATGAGTTGATTGACGAACAAAAACAAAGATTAAGTGAAGCCAAAACAAAAATTGTAAATAAAGCTAAAACACTAATAGAAGAAAACTTACCAAATCTTCTTCCCGCAGAAGAAAAACCAGAAAATAAAGAACCTGATATTATCATTAATGGTTCAACAAATAACATTGGCGGGGCGTCAGGACAAACTCAAGATACTACTCCAATATTATCAAGAGATATAAACATATCATTTATTAATAGAATGAATTATGTTCCCGTATAAAAAACCCGCCAAAGTGTGCATCGTTGAGAGGCATGGCGGGTGTGTTACTGATATTTAGAAGAATTAATCTTCTTCTGCTAACTTAGCAAAATAACTTAAATCATCATCTTCAGTTACATCTGGTTCAAACGGTGCATCTTCTTCAATCTTAGGTGCTTTCTTTGCTTGCTCTTTGATTGTTTCAACAGTTGTTTTTGCTGATACAGTTTCACCATTAAGACCTAATACCTTGTTCAATCTAGTCTGTAATTCTTCATAAGACTTAAACTTAGAATCAGCAATCTGTTCTTTGAGTGAGAACTCTTTCTTCCAGATTTTTTCTAATTCATTATCATCATCTAATAATGGACCTGAAGCTTCAAATGAAGATGATTCATAGTTTTGGTAGCCGTCAACTTTACGAATCTTTAATTTGAAGTTAGCACCTTTCCATAAGTCAAATGGATTGATTGCTTCTTCATCTTCAAACTCAGGATTCATTGCAGCGGTAATCTTATCAAAGATTTTCTTACCAAACTTAAACAACTTCACTTGACCATTGTTCTCAGGATGTTTTGGATCCGATACAATGTAGATGTTAGCAATATAACTTAACTTACGTTTCTGATTACGAACTACAGTTTTGTTTGCTTCAATACCTGTTGCCCATAGACCAGAATTATGGTCACAAATAGGACAACTTTGACCTTTAGTAGTCAAACATTCATCAATTAACCATTGACCACCAGGACCTTGGAATCCGTGTGTAAATGATTTAACCCAAGGCAATGCGTCATCACCATCGGCTTCTGGTGCAGGTAGGAAACGGATAACGGCAAGACCATTACCAACTTTATCTGTTTCCGGCTTCCAAAAATTTTCTGACTTTGATGTATTATCTTCTGATTTGCTGAGAGCTTCAACCGCCGTTTTTAGTTTGTCTAAATTACCGGATTGACGCTTAAGATTTGCGAAACTCATTTTTACTTCCTTTCGTATGTGCGATGTATATAAATGTATAACGGATTGTCCACCAACTACTCATAATCAACTGCTAGTATACTACAATATTATTAATTTGTCAAGCTTTAAAAGCCAGAATAACGCTTCTTTAACTGTTGTAATTGTTGTTTGTGTTGCGCTTTTAATTGGCTTTTTGCTTTATGATGCTGTGCCATTTTTTTGAGTTTTTTATACCCAAGAACACCAGCAGCACCAAGTGCCATAGAAACTGGTTCAAACTCTAATAACTGTTCTTTTTCTTCAAAAAACTTAACCAATGCTTCCATTTCTTCCAGAGTTAATTCTTCCACGATTTCTTCTGCCTGTTCATTTAGGCCTGCTCTTTGTATGTATAAATCTCTTTGAATTGTCATTGGTTTCTCCTATTTTTATATATTTATCCAATTTCACACATACATTTTTAACATAGAAATACAAGAAACATAATCAGTATAAAGTATACCAATACCGCCTGCCGTTCTCCATTGCTCTATATTCTTTGGTGTATCATCAATCAATAAAGAATCTGGTGTAGCATATTCTTGTTTAAGGCGAGCGCCAGGTACTAATATGACAGGAAATTCAATTTGATGGTCTTTTAACCACTTCATTTTCTGTGGTCGAATTTGAGCATCTCTACGCTCACTTGATGTAGAACTCAGTATCTCAATTGGTATACCAGTCTTTCTTAAATAATTCATTAGATTAATAGCATCAGGCATTAAATCTAATGTAGCAAATCCTTGCTTAGCAATAAACTCATTAAAAAATGGTTCAAACTTCTTATCTTTTTCCGCCTCGGCAGGAGGAATACGAAACATCTCTTTATATTTTTTATTGAAATCGGCAATCACGCCGTCTAAATCCAAATATATTTTGGTTATCTTAAGCATGTTCTCTTACGTTTTCTTTTAAAATGTTTTTAAATTTCTCTTTATCATATTCGATAAACGGTTTATATTTAATTATCATACGATAATGAGGAGGCCAGATAATATCATCAGTAATTTCTTTTTTCCAACGTGGTAAGAAATTTAATATATCATCTAGTATACACAATGTTTCTAATGCAACCTTACCTCTTAGGACAAGTCCTAGCAGGTCAGGTTGTTGTCCGTCAAATACTTTGAATGGTACTTCACGGTCATCTTCATATGCTTCCAATATGAATTGGACATCATTGGTAAAAGTGTATGTTAAACTTTGTATACGCTTTTGCCACTTTAGATATCGTTCTTCACCTTCACTTAATAAGTCACCAACCCATTCACCTTTACCTTCAATAAAATTGGCAACTAAAAAGTTTCTCATTTCTTCCAAATTATATTTACGAGATAGTTTAGCAAATTGATATTTACTTGAACTACTTGTAAAATTGGTATAACTCACTTTACTCTTACCATGATATTTGAAGTAATCATAACTATTGCTAGTAAAATGTAACTTCAAAGCATGATATAGTTTATACGTTTCAAAACCCGTATTTTCGGTCATATAGGTAATTTGGATGTTTTCTTCAATAAGTTTAAGTCTTGTGCTTCTTCTTTAATCTCTGCTTTAAGTGCTGAAGATATAAGAGTAGCGGCCACTTCAACTTCCAATCCAGTTTCTTTACAATGATGGCATATTGCATCCATTAAACCAATTCTCTTATCAATCGATAATTGTTTAATCATCATACTAAAATCACGTATTTCATCTTTTGTAGGCATATCAATTCTTATAAAATATATGTTGACCGATTCGTAATACCTTTTTTAAATTCCAACCAGGGTTTACATAAACGGCATGGTAATACATCGCATTTGTTTTTGCTATTGTATCATGTACATATGGTTCTGTCAATGCTTTACGAGCAACTATTTCCGATTCTTGCCATGCATACTTGTCTCTTACGACCATATTTTTAAGGCAAGTCCATGAGAATTGGCAAACAATAACACGGGTTGCTGTGTATGTTCTTTGGTAAACAACTTCACATACGGTAGATGGAAAATTAGTATTATTGGCACGGTTCATTACAACCTGTGCTACGGCTAATTTACCTTCAAATGATTCTGTAGCAGCCTCAAAGTAAATGTTATTGGTGAGGCAATTTAATTGTTTGGTGAAATCGGCAGACACTTGTGTTTGTATCTGGTCTTCCAGATAACTTTGTGCTACAGTTGGAATTGTATAGGCCAAAATGGCAGCTATTAATACTACGGCAATACTTTTTGATTTTGATGCGAACATCATATCTCCTTTTGTTTACAGTCGATGCTCTGACCTTGGACCCAAGTACTTCTGACTTTGTGATGTGGGTAGTTGAAAAAATGTTTAATTTAATATGGTTTAAACTGTAAAACCATTTTTTAAAAATATTTTATGAGTTTCTTTTGGATCATTATAATCTACATTAAATTGTTTTATCATCATTTATCCTAAAATGAGTGAGTGGAATTTGGTGAGAAGGCTCCACTCAAAACCTCCACTAGAGCTTAAGCTGCTAGTTTATAAACACTTTCATTTGCATTTATACTTTTTGCTTCTTCGACCGAGTTTCCTCAATCCTAACGTCTTTAGCTTTGACGATTCTCCATTGTTATACTAATCAGGCAATCGATATCTATTTCAGGCCCATCAAAAGCATTGTAGATGATTGATCCATTACACTTCTGCTACAACAGATGGCGCCGTGATAGGATCTCATGCTTTTGGTGGACCTGCTCGGTACTGCCCCGAGGTCTTACCAAACTTTCGAACAACTTCTACGAATTTTTTACTGTACGGATTTTGTTTTTGCTTCATCTTTCTTCTTTAGAGATTTCTTCATAATTTTCATATAGATTTTTTTCTCTAATTCGGTATGATGCTCAATACAAGCCTCGTACAATTTATGGATTAATTTTTTAAGTTTCATAGGTCTATTATACAGTAATATTTATGAAATGTCAATCATCCGATGCATTATTACCACATTTTTGTCTTTTAGCAACAGTTAACTTGCCAAAATCGACAGGCCATTCTTGACCAATGGGTAACTCTTTAGCACCTTGTGGAAATGCGAATTTAACGCCTAATTTCTGTTCGATTGTACCAGCACCAATACGGAACTTAGTCAAATCATTACCTAGATTAGGATATGGTGCAACGTGTGGAAAATACCAAGCAGCAACTTCGTTTGTTTGATTATTAATAACAATCTTATAGAAACCATGAGGAACTACAACACCATTACCAATCTTCTTATCCTGTGCGTTGTAGTCTGCACCAACATAGATTGTATATGATTGATTACGTTGAACAACCCAACCACGGACGGCAGTTTCCAAGAGTTTCCAGATACCTCTGTTTAATGAACCTGCTTGCGGTGCCATATTGGTCATTAAGAATGATTCAAATTCTACTTGTGTATCCCATGATAAGTCACCATCTGGTGATTGATGACCCTTATCGTAACCTGTACCAGCATAATCTTGAGGTGTTGGGCCGTTAGGTACTGATTGGTCAGCAGCAAAAGCATTTGTACGAGCAACACAACCTAAAGCATGGTCAGGTGTTAATGTGTATGTTACAAATCTAGGAATCTTAGCGGCCGCATCATAACCTACAAAGTAAGCTTGACGGCAGATTGGTGAAACACCAGCAGTCTGAGGCATACCATAAGGTGCATGAATGGCACATGATTGTACAGGTTGAGGTGCTCTTTGTGTCCAACCAAAAGAGAGTAGTGGTGCAAATAATACTGCTAATAGTAACTTTTTCATAATTGTCCTTTATAAAACTGAATCGCCTCAACTAAACCTTCAATGTGGTCTTCCGTTCTTTCTATGAAAATAAGAGGCTCACTATTCTCAACGGCCATGAAAATGACCAGCTTATTTATAGGAGTACCAATTAGTTCTTCGTACATAATTCCATACGCAGCAGTTTGCCAAAAGTAATCTAATATATCTTCTCTTGCTTTAACACGTGAGGATGTCTTAAAATCAATCGAGGATAACTCACCATCAAACTCACCAATACAATCAGAACGACCTGCCATACCTAATTGTGTTGACCATAAGGACTGTTCTTGGTAGTGAATATTATTGATACGATTTAATACAGGTTTAATTGATAGGAACATCTCTTTAACATCAGGCATCATATCAGGTAAAGGTTTATTGTTTAAATAATCTTCACACATTAAATGAACTTTAGTACCACGACCTGAAGCCTTCTTGGAGATAGCATTGGCTTTTTCTTCACCAACTCTTTTGCGCCATGCCATAATAGAGGCTTTCTTTTGGGCGCCTAGAACAGTTGTAACGGAAGGTAAACGAGTTCCATCAGGTAGAGTATAAAATCTTTTACCATCTGGAAATGTTTCTGATTTGAGGTCTTGAAGTGGTTTTGGTGGGCAATATGTAAACATGATGTAATTATAACAGATTAAAAACTAATTGTCAACGGGTTTTACTATCAGAAAATATATTAACAAAAACAGTATTATCTTCCAATGCTTCTATTTCATGCCATTCAATCTCTTTTAAATTGATTGGTTGTGTTTCTCTAGTTACTATTACTTCTTTACCTTCTTTACGAACTGCACACGAACCTGAATGGCACATGGTTGCATGAGCATATGTGTGAGCGTGTTTTGGTAATCCTTCACCTTTATTCGCATGATAGATATTCACACGAGCGCCATCATACACGAAACTGTGTTTAGGCATTAAAGGTTTTACTTCACTCATATCGTCTGCATACCTTGTGTTACAGGTTGTGCTTGTGTTGCTTCAGGCGGAGTTGGTCTAACGGCATCAATCATTTCAGGCGTAATCGGGTTTGAATCTAATAGTTTTTGATTTACCAAAAAATCACCAAATTCCTTTTGCATCTGTAATTTCTGAAAATCAATTCTTTTTTGAATTTCTTGAGGTGTTGGCGGTGTTGGTGCGTTTGGATTTGTCATTTGCACATCAGGATTGGGATTATTCACACTAAAACGTGTTGTTGTATATTGAGTTCCAACTAAACCATTAATGTATCCTAAATCTACGGAAGGATTTGTTCTTGCTTGTATTGCTTCTATTGGAGCAGCAAATTGCCTAATAATTTTTTCAAGTTCTTGTTGATTACTAGGAAGTGGCTCTCTTAAATGAATGTTTGCCCACCCATTATCAGAAAAAATAACATCTATTATTTTGTTTTCTGTATCCCACTTTGTGATTGTATATTTCAAATCGCTCATATTAGTCCTCCTAAGACTGTTCCTGAATTGTTGAATGTAACTGAACTTGAACCTTTTAACAAATATCTACCCGCGGATCCGCCGGCAGCACCTCCATAACCAGCAAGACCCGGTGTACCGCTACCGCCAATAAATGCATTTCCTGATGCTCCTGTTCCACCATCTTGACCAGTACTACCAGCAGAACCTGAACTACCGCTATTACCAAAAGTTCCTCCAGATCCACCTGCGCCTCCTGCACCTCCTGTACCACCTGAAGCGCCTGCTCCAGCATTTGTACCACCTGCACTACCGCCTGAACCGCCACTACCTGCAGTTCCAGCAGATCCACTAGCATTTGATTGACCATAACCTTGACCTTGGCCTCCAGATCCACCAAGTCCGCCGTTTCCACCATTTCCACCATTTCCACCAGATGTTCCTTGATAGTGGGAAACTTGACTACCAATATACCAATTGTACTCGTAACCACAAAAACCGTTGTACAGGTATGTTACAAGTGAACCTACATAATAACAACCAGGTGAACAACCTAAATAATAACCACCATAGGTTTCGTTATTATAAACATCGCCGGTAGTAATACCTCTATAATCACCACCCTGATATACTTCTACTCCATTCCAAATTGCGACATAGGATTTGAAACATCCATTACATGAACAATAATAATGAGTTTGAGCCCAAAAATTTTGGGAATCATATCTATAATTAAGGTCTGAATAGTAATAATAACCTCCCCCACCGTAACCT
>Ga0208500_1000087_pt1 | contig 25120 bp, 28 predicted proteins | sample CryBogCBE17Sep08_FD_184568 | JGI IMG/M metagenome (GOLD analysis project Ga0208500, IMG submission 184568) | Freshwater microbial communities from Crystal Bog, Wisconsin, USA - CBE17Sep08 (SPAdes) | ecosystem: Environmental > Aquatic > Freshwater > Lake | place: Crystal Bog, Wisconsin, USA...
GATTACTTGAAGGCATTAAATATCGTCTTCATTGCGTCCTCCAGTTTCTTGACCTTCCTCTTGACATCCGCATTGATAGCACCTCCGGCAGAGGAGTTGTCCATAGGGTCAATCCTCTGGTTTTGTTCAGCGACCATCTTCTTCAAGAGCTCATTGAACTCATACACGGTCATCGCCTTCATCTTATCATTCATCTCTTGGAGGGTAGGCATTGGTATGCTCTATCCACACCCCTCGTGTGTAAATGAGTTTTCATCATATCGTAAATATGTGCTGTGCTTACTTCTTGACATAGACGCCTTGCTGTTCGCCGACTGAATGCCCCATCGCCTCTGCGTCCTTCTGTTGCTCCTCCTTGATGTCGCCATACTTGGAGGAAAGGTAGGAGTGCCGGAGCATAGAGCTACCCACCTTCTTACCGAATATCTTGTTGAGGATGCGTGTAATGGCATTGACAGCAGTAAGAGGTTGTCCATCGCTGTAGGTCAGAAACCGGAACTCGGTGTTCTTGGTAATCTTGCCCTTGTGAAGAGGGTGGTGCTTGAGCATCATCGCAATTGCTGTATGGAGGTCTGCCGGAACCTCTACGAACTGCGTCCCATACTTCTTCGCCGTCTTATACTTGTTGAAGACCATCTGATTGCCCAGAAGGTCAAGATAGTTCTTGTTCGCATCCATCTTGTCATTCCACTTGCCAACGACATACATATCGCTGTAGTCTTGGTTGCGACGAGGAGGAATGTCTGTATAGAGCGACAGCACGACAAGAGCAAGGAGTTCATTATACTGATTGGCGGTGATGCTCTTCATTACCGAAATCTTGTGGGCATTCTCGGAAAGCATACTACGCTTCTTCATTACATCCTCCCACTCAATCCAGTTCTCCTTCTGGTTCTCCGTCTTCTCACCGGAAGTCTCTTGCGACCGCACAGCATTGGACGCTGTCATCATCTGCTCGTGGTAGTGGTCATAGACCTTCTTGTATGTCGCCTTATCCTTTACCAGCGACAAGACCGAGACGATGGACGCAAGGAAGGTCTTGCGTGTGCTGTCCGCATATCCCTTCAGTTTCTCGTCAATGTCGGCGGTCTTGCGGAGGAAGGCAAGGTTCTTGAAGGGTTCGCAACCGTTCAGCGTCCAGAGGTTCTTGATGTAGAGCGACGCACTGCTCTCGGCAATCTTCTTCTCGTCAATCAACTGCTTGGAAAGGTTCAGCATAAAATCGCTTACTCTGTTCATCTGCTATATATACTCCGGAGATATTTAAGTTGGATGATTTTTACGCAACAGCAACCAACTGCTGTGCTTGGCGAAGGAGACTGTCCAGAGTGCGTCCGTGCGTCGTGAGGTAGGGCGACCCAGCACCGACGAGACCCTCCACCCTTTGCCGGAGATGCTCCGGAGGATTGAGTGCGAGGATTTGATTACAAATGGCAAGTTTCTTCTCTGCCTTTATTCCCTCGTAGCGACGCTTCGTAGCCGCCTTAATTTCCTCCTTGTGCTGTTCGTAATATTCGTGCTTCTTGTCGGCATCATAGCGTTCCTTCATCTTGGTCGTAAGTGCCTCACGGTTCTTGGCATAGTAGCGTTCGTAGGAGGCGGACTTCATCGGCATTGCTTCTACTATAATGACACGACTTTTCTTTAAACCGATTGACAGCACATATTTACGATATGATGAAAATCGGTTTAAGGGATGGGCGATATGGTAAGGTATAGAAGAGGATGCCCCACTACGACCCCAACCACTCGTGCGACCGTTGCCTTGAACCTCCGACTGCGTTCCAAGACCTACCGGAGGACGAGCAGATATTCTTCGTCCAGATGCGTGTAGGCGACCAGTGGAACGGCGAATACTACCACCTTTGTAATGCGTGTATGAGACCCTATGTGTCAGACTTGCGGATTGTAGATGGTCCCACCGAAGACCACGACAATGGTGAGGATTTGATGGAGGACTATGAGCAGTCCGACCCTACGCCGACGGAGAGCGAAGAGGCGGATGAGGACGGTGATGACCCAGTTTAGAACTTGACAACTGCCCACTCTACAACAAGTGTTGAGGACGCCGACGCATTCTGCGACAAGACAATATAGATTTGCCCACCGTTCGCAGAGGACGGTGTGGCATAGACTAACCAACAACCAAGCGTGTCTTGGTCTGGGACTTGGACTGTCGCTTGAACGATAGAAGTGGCAGTCAGAAGAGGACTGATGTTCTGGACGGTGATACTACTTGAACCGGCAACAGCACTGGCGAGACCGGAGGGAAGAAGAGACTGGACACCGAGAGACTGCTGTGTGGAAGCGACTGCCAGTGTTGATGCGGACATTCTATATACACAGCGAAGAGATTAACTGGGATAAAAGAGAACCGACCACGAGAGATTATATGCTGGGTAATCTGGACCACCATTACTTGTTCGTCCTTGTAATGTAATAAGAGTTGTTGCGTTCGCATCAACCGAAAAAGGATACATAAAAGAAAGATTGGCACAAGCTCCGGTGGTATCTGTAGCATATGCTCGGAGCAGACCATTTCCATTCCCCCCTTCAACCAGTTGTTCATTGATTGATAAAGTTAAATACCAATATGTAGCATTATCGCTTTGTCCTATGCCATATACACTTACAACTATCTTTCCAGCAACAGTGGGAGTGTAAGAGACAGAAAAGGGGGTGATTGTTGCCCAATTGGGAAAATCTACAAAGGTGTATAACTGACCGACATTCTCACGGATATCCACAACAGCAACCGCACTACTGCCTCCGCCACTTGTGAAACCGAGCGACGCTTTCGTAGTAGGGTCTGCTAATCCGGAAGCACTCATTCTATATACACAGCGGAGAGATTAACCGAAGGCAATCTGCGGAAATGCGACCCAATTTTAAAAGGGAAGTATAATAGAAGCAAAATGAAAGTTGTGTCGCTGTTTGATGGCATCTCGTGTTGCCGTGTGGCGTTAGAAGGTCGCAAAGAAACGATTGACTACTACGCCTCCGAGATTGACAAGAATGCGTTGAAAGTGAGCCGGAAAAACTACCCTTCCATTAAGCAGTTAGGAAATGTCTGCGACATTAGTGGTCTTACTGATGTTGATTTGCTTGTTGGAGGCAGTCCGTGCGTTGATTTGTCTATTGGCAAGAAAGGTCGCAAAGGTCTCTTGGGAACTCATAGCAAGTTGTTTTGGGAGTTTGTTCGCATACTTGAAGAGACCAAACCGAAGTATTTCGTCTTTGAGAATGTAGCGTCTATGCCAGAGAAGGATAGGTGGGCAATTACAGAGCGTCTGAAGGTCGTCCCTATTATGATTAACGCAGACTTGGTCTCTGCCCAATGTCGCAAACGGTTCTTCTGGACGAACATCCCCAATGTCGTGCTTCCAGAGGACAAGAAGATAGGCATCCACAGCATCCTTGAGAACCCTTCCGATGCTGTGTGGCGTGGCGTGTCCATTAGGGGTCGCTTGGTGGGCGAGAAGTGGGTCAATAAGAAGGATGTCCGCAAGGATGACAAGACATCGGCACTAACCTCGTCGTGTTCGGCAAAGTTGGCACTCGTTGGGCGTCTGGTCAATCGCCGGTTGGACAAGGATGGCAATCGCCACGATGGCGACACTGCGGTTCCCCAGACGACGGTGTTTGAACCACGCACTGACAGCAAGTCTGGAACGCTGACTGGATTTACAAAGGATAATATGGTCTTGGAGGAGACCTCCGTCCGGCAACTGACGCCGATTGAATGCGAACGCCTTATGGGTCTTCCGGACAATTATACCGAAGGGATTGCGAAGACCGCTCGGTATAAGTGTATTGGGAATGCGTTTTCAGTGCCGGTTATGAGGCATATCTTGTCGTTTATTCCGTGTCCGCACGGTGTGGTGCCGTCGGCGTGTGCGTTTTGTCGGTGGTAGTCCGCTCAAGCTCCAGATGAAGCGTATTGTTCTGAACATACGAAGAGAGAACCTTGTGGGTTGTCCCTTCGCCATACAAAGGAATTGTCATCTGAACCGTCTTGGGTAGAACATAAACTTCCATAGTCCGACTATGAGACCACAGCATCGCCTTTGCCAACTTGCTGTAATACCCCATTCTACTTGGATGCCGGAAGAAACTTTGTTCAGAAGTCCGCAGTCAGAACAAAACTGTCTTCGGATTGCCGGTTGCCTACGAACTGGTATTCACTGACCTTCTGCTCAAAGAAGTTCGTCTTGCCCTCCATTCCAATCATATCCATAAAGTTGAAGGGATTGTGTGCCTTGTAAATCTTGTGCGTCCCCAGTTGAACGGCAAGGCGATTGGCAACAAAGCGGATGTATTCCTTCATCAACTCTTCATTCATACCAATCAGACGGCACGGCAATGCTTCAGTAATGAACTCCATCTCAATTTCAACGCCGTCCTTAATAATCTGATGGACGGTCTCGGTCGGAAGTTCTTCAAACTGCTTATAATAGGCAACAGCAAAATCAGTATGAAGTCCTTCATCTCTCGCAATGAACTGATTGGATAGTCCCAGCACTGGACAAATACCACGAGACTTGAGCCAGAAGATGGAGCAAAAGGCACCACTAAAGAAGATACCTTCGCATACAGCAAACGCAATCAGTCGCACTCGGAAATCATCAGAAGATTTGATATACTTGATACACCACTCCGCCTTCTTCTTGATTGCTGGGTAGTTGATGATAGCATTGAAGAGTTCTTCCTTCTCGGTCTTCTCCTTGACAAAACTGTCAATCATATTGGCATAGACTTCGCTGTGGATGCCCTCAATGGCAATCTGAAATCCATAGAAGAGTTTGACAACAGCAGATTGACTTTCGCCATAGAAACGAAGGGCGAGGTTCTCGGCAACGATGCCATCAGAACCGGCAAAAAAGGCAAGGATATGCTTGATGTAATAGCGTTCATTGTCGGTCAGTTTCTCCCAGTCCGTTTGGTCTCGCTGTTGGACTTGGACTTCTCCAGAGACCCAGAAAGATGCCAATGCCTTCTTGTATAGGTCATAAAGTGGTAAGTCCTTGTTCTCTATAGGGAGAAGACAATAAGACATCCTATAGTTTGACCGGAGGAAAAAGGAAGAAAGCATTTGGTATAATGAGAATGGTTATGTAGGGTCGTGTAGGGTAAATCGCAGACTTTCTCTCGCATAGAGGGATTTTCTTGTCCAACCGGCAAACTCTGCGATTTAGGCTACATTGCCCTACATTACCCTACACAACTGTTTTTCATTATATTCTTTGGATTGTCTTTATTTCTTTCTTATTGTATATAGGATGAGCTTGTCCGGTCTTCTCGCACAGACGACGCTGAATACCCTTCTGCCTTACGGTTCCGTTCTTGTTCCGAGCGGTGCCAGAACTGCCTCCGTTAGTGTTCCAGTGCTGACTTGGGCAGACGCTGTTGTGGTCGCCTCTGTAGGAAACAATGGGTATCTCTCAACTGGCAATCAATGGTGTGCGTATGCTCTTCCTAACGATGCCCAGACTGCCGGTTCAATCGTCATTGAAATGGCACTGACGGAGACGAAGAATGTCGTCTTTAATTGGGCATTGTTCTCTCTTGGAACCTATGGAAATGCTCCTTGATGACAGCACCAATTACCATATGATGAAAATCGGTTTAAAGATGGAACAATATAGATAGGTATAGAAGAAGGATGTCTGCTCGTGAGAACTCATTGGATAGGCAGAGACGGTTTGCGTGGGCGAAGTATTACGAGGAGGTGCGTGAAGGACACGAGCGGACGATTGTCTATGTCGCTCGGCAAATCGCCATCACCACTGACCCTACAATCCCTCAACACCTCAAGAACGAGATTGAGGAGATGGCGACGGCAATGCGGAAGCAGTATGAGTGTCCAATCTGCTTGGATATGATAGCGTCCGGCGAACTGGACATCACCAACTGCGGACACAAGTATTGTAAGTCGTGTCTTGCTCAAGTCTTGGCGTGTGCGGAACCCAAGTGTAGCATCTGCCGTAAGGTGTTGAAGAAGAATGGATGATAATAAAAAACGAAGAGAAGACTATGAGTAAATACTGGGGCAAAGGCGATGATGAGTTGATTAATAATGATTTTAATCACCCCATCAAAATCCCAAAACAACGGTGCTGTATGAAGAAAGTGCGTCCAGTCTGGGAAAAAAAGATATCCGGCTCTTGTAAAGGATGTCCACCAAGAAGCAGATGGATATTGCGTTCGGCAAAATCAATGAGAGGGAGATGCTACCCCTTATTGATAGTGTGTTTGGAGAGAAGCACCACAAGGAACTCCTCCCTTCCGGCGAAGAGAATGAATACGACCGCCACGACTTCTGGAACGAAACGCATACCAAGAAGAAGGAACTCAAGTCTCGTCGCATCCGCCACGACGAGTATCAGACTGCCGTCGTCAATGATAGCAAGATTATGAACCAAGACCCCAAGATTGAATACACCTACATCTGGAAATACACCGATGGTCTCTTCTATCTGCCCTATGACAAGAAGGTCTGGACAAGGGACAATGGGTTCTATTGTTCAATGATGAAGGTCTGGAGGGATGGGCGATGCGAAGAGCAACCGGTGATGAATGTTCCTCGTCAGTATCTTATGCCTCTCGTGCCTCCAGTCGTTTAGAACGAGCCGTGTGCGTCTTGCCAGTGTGGTAAGTGCCATCCGACATCAAGTGATAATGCCCACGATGGGCTTTCCCCTTGCTGTTATACAGTTTGAGACCACGAGACTTGACTTCCGCCGTCTGCTTCTTCGCCTCCGCCTTTAAACCCTTCTTGGTCGGATGTTCAAGGACATTGATGAGGTGGCGATGCTCTTGTAGGTAGTCCGTAGTAGGCATTGATACTGTCTGCTTACGCCCACCCTTGATGAACGCCTCTCCATTCCTTGATGGCACTTGGTGCTTGGTCAGAGTGCGAAGTTCGCCGAAGTGCGAAGGGCGTCCAAGACCGCTAATGTTGCCCATCTTCATCAGTCCTTCGGCTGCCTCTGCTTCCGGTCCAAGATTAAGGAGGATATTGGTCGCATAGTCGTCTTTCATATTCATCAGTGTAAGGATACCATTGACCGTCCGTTTGAACTCGGTCTTGCTGATGTGCTTACTGACTTGAGGACTATCACGCAGTGCTTTAAACGCCTCCGGATGTGCCTTGACTTGAAGGAGACGCTTGATTTCCTCCAAGAGACCCTTGTGTTCTTGCTCTGTCATCGCACCACCCTTGAAGCGACCGGCACCCTCAAAGTTAGAGAGCGAATGCCCAGAGATTGCCTCATAGAGGTCGCCAACAGCACCGAGATTGGACACCGTCGTCTTGGACGGCACCACCTTCTTGTCAGCAAAGAGACGCCCACCAAGACGGTAGAGAGGGTCTTTATCCGTGTAGTTGCGGAAGACCTTGCCACGCTGTTGGGAGATGAGGTCGTAGGGTTGGAACGCCGGATTATACTCCATACCATACTTGAACTGGGGAAAGTCCCTCATCAGTTGATTGATGATTGCTCCACCAAGACTGTGTCCAACAAGGTAATACTCATAGGTCTGCGGATTGTAGCGACCCATAATGTCTTGGACTGCCTTCTTGTCCGTCTGGTAGCGAGGTGTCTTGACAAGAGCATTGACGGTCAGCGACGCATCGGCATAGATGTCTTGCTTGTCCTTGACATTGGTTCCACGAATAGAAACTACAATTGTCTTGCGAGGTTCATTGACCCACGCATCCACCGTCGGCGACGCAAAGACGAGTTCAAAGTCGCTGACCAGTTTCGGCGGTGCTGTAGCATAGGAGGTCTTCACGATATCAAGGAACTGCTTGTCAGTGGGACGGACACCACCACGAACGAGACCGTGTCCCTTGTAATTTTGAGGAGACCACTTGTCGGCAATAGGAGCGATAACTTTATCATAGAACCCTTGAAGACCGGAAAAGGCACTGGAATGCTTCTTAATGAAATCATCAGACGCACCACTACCGGCAAGAAGATGAGCATCCTCCTTCATCTGCTTCTTTACACGAACGATTTCCGCATTGAGTTCCTTGATTTCCTCCTCTGTCAGTTCCTTCCCAGTGTGCTGGTGGTGCCAATCGTTGATTGCTTGAAGGATGGACGCCTTGCTCTTCTTGTATTCCTTCGCAATGTATTCGTGTGCTTGTTGCTTGAGGTCATCACGCATACCGCCAGTCGCACCATAGGTGATGTGGTAGTTGTGAAGGGCAGTCTGCTTCGCCTCTCCTTCCGGCATCGCTTGGATGCGAGCCAACGCACGACGCTGACGAGACGCCCTCTGGCGTTGTGCCTCCCTTGCTCGGACATCTGCGAGTTGTGCCTCGGTCAGATTTGCTCGTTCTCCAGCACGGAACGCACGGTTCAGAGAGCGGTCGGCGACTGGGATAGTGGGGCGACCACGACGGCGAGGAGCAGCCGCTGGAGCTTGAGCAGCCGCTTGGCGACGAGGGAACGCTGTGCGGATGTAGGCAGACGGAGCGGTGATTGCTCCGACATTGAACCGTGCTGGGGTCTTCTTCGCCTTTGCCGGAGGTTCGTAATGGGTGGGACCACGACGCAGATGCTTCTTGGCAATCATCAGACCGACAAAACCAGCCTTCTTGTTGCCGTGAGGCATACCAGCACCTTCACCTTGCGGAGCATCATCAAACTCATCGGCAAGTGTGTTCATCGTATATATGATTTGCTGTGATTTTAAAAACGCCATATTGCGTGTCCCAACAATTTGTCGTTCTTAAATGTTAGCAGTATATATACAAATGTCAGATAACGAGAGTTGCGATAGTTATGGTCGTCCGGTAGGAGGTCGTCGCCGTCATCGTCGCAGTGTTGCCGGTCGTGGTCTCGGAGAGCGAGACCCTATGGTTCATCTTGCGAAGGGCAATCTTGCCCAAGAACGAGCAGTAGAGGGTATGGGGTCTCCGGCACAGCACCACCGCAGACTTCACAAGGCGGCTCACGCCCATATGCTGGGTGCTGGATACACCGGTGGAGGTTTCTTGAGCGACCTTCTGGGTCAAGTGCCGGTTCTCGGTGGTCCTCTTTCCAAGATTTCCGGTGCCATCGGTCTTGGGCGTAAGCACATCGCTCACCACCGCCAACACGCTCACCAAGCTCGGATGAACGAGCATCTGGGTGCCGAGATTGAGCATCTCCGTCGTGGTGCGAAGGGCGGTATGGTCTATCACGGAGCGGTGCCTCACGGTGTTCTTGGTATGGGTGGTGAGGGGTTTGATAGCCACATCCCCTACGGTGCCGGTCGCCACCACCACGCTCACGGTGGAGACTTCTGGAGCGACTTCAAGTCTGGGTTCAACAGTGTCGTGTCTCCGATTGCCGGTGCCGTGAAGCACCTTGCTCCTCTTGCTGGACCGGAGGGACAAGCGGTCTCTGGGGCTCTCGGTGCGTTAGGCTACGGTGCGACTGGCGGTCGTCGTCGCCGTGCGAAGGCTGGTCCTTCTGATGGTCGCCGTGTCCGTGCGGAACTGGTTCGCAAGGTGATGAAGGAGCGTGGCGTGTCCCTTCCGGAGGCGTCCAAGATTGTCAAGGCGGAGAATATGTATTAGACTTAAAGGTTCTTAACTAACAATATATAGAATGGACTACGCAAACGGCAAGGTATATCGCATCAGACTTGGAGACCATTATTATGTGGGAAGCACTACGATGTCTCTGGACAAACGCTTACAGTGTCATCGGTATATGGCGAAGAAACATCCGCATCTCAAGGTCTATACAAAGGCAATTGAGATAGGGTGGGCAAATGCTGTTATAGAACTCATAGAGGATTATGCGTGTGCGGATTTGAAAGAACTTTTACACCGTGAAAATACGCATATCAACCTCTCCGACCCTTTGTGTTTGAATGCTCGTCCGGCACTCCTATCAGATATGGAACGCAAGGCGAATAATGAGGCATACAATGCGAAATGGCGTGAAGAGAACAAAGACCATTGCCGAGCATATGCTATTGAGTATAAGGCGTCTCGTCCGGCACTCACAGATGAGGAGAAGCAGAAACGCAAGGACTATCAAAGAGAGTATATGCGGAAGAGAAGGGCAATAATATCCTCTGATTAGATTAGCAATGGAGAACACCGATAAAAAAGATGATAAGAAGGTTGAACCGCCAAAGGTTGTCCGACCGAAGCGACAATACATCAAGAAGAAGGACAGATTGAAAGGGATAATCATAAAGGAAGGACCAGTGATTGTCAAGTTTGATTAGTTTTTATATGTTTGTATCTGATATACACGATGCCTATCGGATACAACCCTTCAGAAACCGGTGATACACAACTGACCTTCCCATCGGTCGCCGACAAGAGACGCACATTGGGTGCGAAGTATCTTCTTGCTGGACGCTCTCAACTGCCGGACATCCAGATGGGTGGAGACCAATATGGATGGGGCAACGACGCACGGCATATGGCGAATGCGAAGGTGGAAAGCACCATCTCTGCCTATCCCAAATTCAACCGCACTCCTCGCCATCGTATTGTGCCTACAGCGTCAATTCAGTTTCCGGTCTTTGCCTCAAAGGACGAGAGCAACGGTGCGTTGGAGCGGATGCTTCGTGGTCAAGTCCAAGCACCGATGGGCGTTCGTGGCGGTGGGTCTATCGGCAATCTGACAACGCCAGAGGGACAGCGGTATGCTCGGAAAATCCTTGACCGCCGAGCCGCCGAACTCACTGCTCTCCGTGAGCAGACCGATACGGCACCGGTCTCTACCGAGAGGGAACTGACAGAAGTGGAGGCGAAGAAGACTGCTCTCTCGCTGGAGTTTGCCGAACTCATTGATGAGATTGATGCCGGTGTCGTGGAACGCAATACCGCACGAGCAATTGCTGATTGGTCTATGAAGTTCTTGAGGGAACTCGCCTACTATGACCGCACAGATGTCAAGACACTGACGGATTACCACAACCAACTGGATAGCATTGCCGACCGCACCATTGAAGTCCTCGCCGACCGCACCCAACGCACACGCAACTATGGCAATCCAGAGACCGACAAGTTCAAGTCCCTTGCTCAACTCATTGCCGAGTGGTCAAAGAAGACAGCGGACATCATTACAAAGTATATGGGATACATTGATTACAGTCTGAAAGACCGTCTTGCTGTTGTCCGACAACTTCTCAAAGAGAGGGGTCTTGCTGGGGTTGCCAAGAACATCGTAAAGGTGCCGACAGTAGAGGAGGTTGCCAATGAGGATGCTCAAGAGGCAAGGGATGACCCTTTTGGGTATGCTCCCCAAGAACCGGCACCGCAACTGGGACCACCGGTTCCGGATGTGGGCGACGGTGCGGAAATCGGTGTGGAACTGCCGGATGAACTCCCTCGTTCGGCTGCGGAAGTCTCTGCTCGTATCCGTGAGGGCGTCGCTCAAGGTCTCTCGTCATCGGATGCCCTACAGCACATCATCAACAAATGGAACGAACACTTTGCTGTGCCGTATCAACCCAGTCCCAACTCACTGCTCCGCAACCGGAAGGCGACACTCGTCCAGCGTATCAACACTGAACTTGCTCGTCGTGGTCTTGAGCGTGGTCGCCGTCGGTAATGCTACAGCAGTGTTTATGATATGATGAAAATCGGTTTAAAGGTGGAGTGATAAGGTAGAGTAGAACAAGATGGACGCCAACTGGATTGCCTCAATGGTTGCGAACGAGTGCTTTGTGCGTGTGCCGTGCGGTGCGGTTGCCCCAGTCAAGGGCGACATTCTCATCAAGCGTGTGGCGATTGACGGATTACCGGCGACTGCGGTGCTTGTGAAGGGTGTGTATCCCAACACTGGTCAGATTGCCATTGCGAGACTGGAGAAAATCGGTCTTCGGTTTTACTGGGCGGATAGGGGTCGCATTCGTGGTGGTATTGAGAATGGGCAGTGGCGTTGCGTCTATAACAAGAAGATGGAACCGAAACCGCTCCCCAATGCTCCAGTGCCTCATACGCAGAAGGTGCGTGAAGTGCCACCGCACATCGTGAGCATCGTCAAAGACCAGTATGAGACGCTCAACCTCTTCTACGGTCAGAAGTATGAGTGTCCAATCTGTATGGACGAAATTTTCGGTAGCGACCTCCACATCACCAAGTGCGGACACTTCTTTTGTAAGGGATGTATCGCCGGTCTGCCACCGCAGTGGGAACGCACGGATGGATGCCCCTCTTGCCGAGCAAGGGCGTAGATGTAGGGCGATGTAGCATTTTCCGCAGACTTTCACTATAGGAACCAAACAATTTAGGGCAAGACGCAAACTCTGCGATTTACCCTACATTGACCTACATTGGATTGCTTAATAATATAACCTCTTCATATAGGAGATGGACTTGACCGAAACAAGGAGATTGCCTACTGACTATGGGTCTGATGTAGTAGGCGTCCTACGCAAGATGTCCTTCACCAACTTGCTACACTTCAAACTGATGGGCAGTGCGTCGCTCAAGGAGCAACACTTTGCCGGAGACTACGACGCCTACGAGCGTGTGCCTATCAAGAGCATTGGCACCGCAGTCAAGCAGTTCCAACACATCGTCCGGTCTCTGATGGAAACGCCCTTGACCTACATCGGCGACATCAAGAGCGGTGAGGTGTCAGAGTGGAAGGTCTTCGGCGACGAGGAGACTTACAATGCGGTGCGGATTAGGAAGAAGGTGGATGCTCTGCGTCAGAAACGCATCATCACCGAGCAAGAGCATAGGGATGCCCTTGCGATGCTCGTGCCGAAACCCACTGCGTATCAAGAACTGGAGATACGCCGAGACCTTCGCTTCCACATTGTCCGCTGGACTGCGAAGGAGGTCTTGAAGGGGTCAAAGGTGCTACACGACCGACGCATCTACACCCTTGCCGACGCCTTCAAGTCGCCCACCATTACAAAGTTGGATGTCATCTCGTGGGTCGCCGGTAATCGCTTCACGGACTTCAGTTGTATCTATGAATTCGTGCTGAATGGCAAGGTTCTCAATAGGGGTATCAAGGATGTAGAACAAGCACTGAAGGAGAACATCCTACAACTCTATCACGACAAGAACTACTTCAAGATGGCAAAGCGTATGTTCGCCCTTGCGAAGTTCAAGGGTTCCTATCCTCTTTTGACAGCACTGACACCGCTGTTCAATGGGGACTTGGGTCGCCTCTATATGGTCTATGGCGACTTGGGAACACTGGAGTATATGATGGAGAACTATCACCATCTGCCCCAAGAGAAGATTAAGTTTGAGATTGACCAGTTCAAGAACCGCTTGGGTTCCGTCGCCCTACCCAAGTCCGACGAGGTCAGCGATATCATTGACAAACTGCTCCATCTCCACCACTACACCGAGAACTCCGCCCAGATGCTCCGTCTCATCCGGCAACTTAAAGAACGCATAGAGAAAGTGCTGTCTGAACAATCTTACGAGTATCTGAATGGGATTAAATTACTTCCACCACCTATGAGTTTCTTACCGCCGAAATAGACCGCTGATTTCATCCATTAAAAAACTTGGGGTTGTATATACGATGCCATCGCTCTCCTTTGAAGAGGATAAGGAAGCACGACCCATTGCTATTGTCAAGGGTGGCGACTATGACGGTGAAATCCTCTATCTCCACGAGGATGAGAAGAAGAGCAAGAAGGGACGCAATACCGAAGTGTCTGCCGTCCGGTATGAGAAGGACTTGAAGCATCTCAAACCGGTTCAGAGGGTCGCCGTCTTCAACCGTATCCAAGACGGCATTCGCAAGGGCGACGAGGACTTGCTCGGTGAGGATGAGATTGTCAAGACGCTCTACAAGAAGATTAAGAAGGACCAAGAGCGTGATACGACTATCAACCTACCGGACGACAGCACCTTTGCCCTCATTCCGTCGCCAGACCCCAAGAAGAGAGAAGTCTGGTATATCGCTGGAGCTTCCGGCAGTGGAAAATCATATGTCGCACGGCAACTTGCCGAAGGATATAAGAAGTTGTTCAGCGGTCGTCAGATATACCTCATTAGCAAACTCAACGAGGATAGCACTCTGGACACTATGAAGATTGGCAAACCGAAACGCATCAATGTCCAGACCCTTGTGGAGGACTATCCGTCGTTGGACGAGTTCAAGGATTGTATGGTCATCTTTGACGACTACGATACCTTCACTGGACCGGAAGGCAAGGCGGTTCAGACACTGATTGATGATTTGGCAATTCAAGGTCGCCACAGCAACACGACTATGCTGTGTCTGACCCACTACATCACCAACTACAAGAAGACACGCCTATTGCTCAACGAAGCAACCCACTTCGTCATCTACCCTCAAGCGACATCCTACCACGCTCTCAAGTATCTCTTGACCACCCACATTGGAATGGACGCAGAGGAAGTCAAACGCCTACGGAAACTCGGTCGCTGGATTTGCGTCGCCAAGAACTTCCCTCAATATCTCATTAGTCAGCATTTCGCAAAGGTGCTTCACCAAGAATGAGACTGATTAATTTAGAAGCAGTATATATACAATGGCAACATCCACACTTGCGGAAATCCAGACTGGACACGAACTGGGTCTCGCCTATCTCTCCGACATCCCAGCGGTGGCGGATACCATCGCTCAAGGTGCGAACATCGTCATTACGACTGCTGGAACGGTCAAGACTATCAATGCCACCGTGCCTATCCAGACCATCACCAATGGTCAGAACATCACCGTCTCCTATGACCCAGTGCTGTTCAAGGAGACTATCACTGGCGTCAGTGGATATACCGTAAGTGCGACAAATGCTCTTTCAACTGGCATAAGTGTATCTGGACAGTATCAGACGCCGAGTTATGCGAACTTTGGTGGCAGTTCAACTGCGTTGTCTGCTCTGCCTACCGCACACGGAAAGGGATTTCTCCAAGTGGATGTTCTCAACCTTCAAGCGACCTTTACCACTAACGCAGCCTTTCCGCCAGTTGGTGCCTTTTTAGTCGTTCAGTTCTATGATACTACGACAAGCACTCAACTCGGTCAAAGTTTTGTTCCTTTCTCCACGCCGACTGGAAGTGCCACCACTTACACCGCAACCATAACGGCTGCGACGGTTCCGATGCTTCTGATAAAGACCACTGGTGCGGTTCCGACGACGGATGCTATCCAGTGCCGTGTCGGATATGGCGGTAATGCCACCATTCTCACTATGGTAATTGGGTCTGGAGCGGATATCAATCTCAATGGTGCTGTATCCTCAACGCCGTGATTTTGACTAATAAAAACCGCAGTCAAGACTATAGAATGAGTGCTTCCGGATTAGAAGACCCTCAAACGAAAACATCGCTCGGCTTCACAAGTGGTGGTGGGTCATCAACTGCGGTTCCTTTTGTTGTTGCCAGTGGTTCTGCTTTTCCAGACGAACAATCAATCCCAGCTGTCGCAGACATTATTGACCCTATACCCTTCACTCCTCTCACAGATGGGACATTGGTTGCCACTACTTCCATTATTATTGTCAATCACGCAGACACTGCGATTGATTATATAATGTATTTAGTAAATGGAGATAATTTCGGTGAGAATGTAGGACATTTGTTATCTGGAATAGTTCAAACAGAAATAACGCAAGGGGCAATAAATCTCACTGCTGGTTCAGACAATACATTGGAATGGAAGACTGGAAAGTTTGCTATTGATAGTGGTTGGAAAGCAACTTGGTCATTCATCTTCTACCCTACACCGCCTTCAAGTGATGCCAATCTCAAACTAAAGATGGGTGTTGTTAATCCCATAGCAAAGAGTGTCAATCCCAATGTCCAGACTGCCGTCATCAAGCAGAGTGTAGATAAGGAAATCACCATCCAGTGGGACAAGGCGTCTCCTAACCAAGCACAACTCTATTGGGGTTAGGTGTGCTGATAGAACTGCGGATTACGAACAACAAATTGAAGGGCATCAATAAGCCGGAGGAGTGCTACATACTCATCACTATTGCGTTCCAATGAACTCAACAGCGATGTAAGGCGGTGGATAAGGTCTCGGAGGAACCGGTCGGAGATGCTGTAGCGGATAGGCACCATTCTGTCTGGGGTGGGGATTTAAAGAGGGTCAAGTATAATGACAAGAAATAGAAGATAATGATAACAGTTATGTAGGGTGTAGAATATAATGAAAAGTGTTTGTGTAGGTTGTGTAGGGTCGTGTAGCCTAAATCGCAGAGTTTGGCGGCTGGACAAACGATTTTCTTTCCCTATAGAGAAAGTTTGCGATTTTGCTTACACAACCCTACACAACCTACATTGACTTTTGAGGATTACATCACAAACTGCCGAAACCCCTAAACTGCGATTTACCCTACATTGATGAGAATAGGTTTGAAATCCCCACGCCTAAAAACTTTCCCCTACACAAATGGATGCCCAAACACTAATGACCGGTTCTGTAGGTGGCATTTCTGTCGCAGCCCTCTTCGGACTTGCTGTTGTCGTCTATAAGGTCGTCAATCACCGCCGTTGCCGTTCGGTTTGCTGTGATAAGCGTATGGAAGTCAGTCTGGATATAGACACTACGACACCCACCGGTAATACGACGCCACCAAAATCTAACCCTCTCATAAAGGATGGATATCAAGCAAGTTGAAGCCTATGCTCTTGGCGACGATGACCTTCAGAAGATACTGCCCAATAGCCACATCTTCACCTATCCCTACCTCAAGCAAGTTAAGGACATTGACGAGATATTTGACGACAAGGGACGAGCATTGATGCTGTATCTGACGGAGGATAAGCACACTGGACACTGGGTTGCCCTCCTACGCTATCCAGACCATATTGAGTTCTTTGACCCTTATGGAGAGCGTCCAGACCACGAACTGACTTGGTTAGGTATGGGCAAACGAGTGGAACTGGAAGAGAGCAAACCGCTCTTGTCCAAACTGCTACGAGAGAAGGGTCTTCCGGTTGTCTATAACAAGCATCAATTCCAGCAAGACGGTGCTGACATTGCTACTTGTGGTCGCCATTCTGCGTGTCGTCTGCTCTTCAAAGACTTCACGCTCCCACAGTATGCCTCAATGATATCAAAATCCGGTCTCTCACCAGACGAGTTTGTCAGTCGCATAACATTCCCACTGATTAAAAAGTAAGCAGAGTATATATAGGATGTCAATGAGAAGCAATGTCTCCTTCACAGTAGGTGCTGGAACACCAGATGACCCAGACATTGTCTATTACAATGCCGACATCATCAACGATAATTCGCTGAACCCAGTTGCGATTGGGAATGACCCAGTTGTCCGGTTCCAAGAGACACGCTCAACTGCCCTCATCAAGGACATTAGTCAGTTCTACTTCTCTATTGTTCGCTTCACGATGGATGGTCCTAACAAGGACTTGCCCCTCTTCCTTCCCACTATTCAACTGGGGCAACCGGACATCAATCTGACCTCGTATTCTATTGGTATCAAGTTCAATCCACAGACGACATTCACCTACAAGGATTACTCTGGCATCCCCAATGTCTATGCTCAAGGATTTGTCAAGTATATCACCGAAACAGCACCGTATCTGGGTGGCAAACTGCCGTTCCCCAATCCGCCTCTGACAAGTCAAGACATTCGTGGTGTCTATTACTTTGTCTATACATACCAGCACTGGCTTGACCTTTGTAATCTCCTCTTTGTCCAACTGACCACTGACGACCCTCTTGCTCCGTCTGCCTACTTCCCTCAAGGCAATGTTGCCTATCAGTTCGCAATGACCTACGGTGCGACCACATCTCATATCGTGGATACAGTAGCGGAACTGCCTACAGCGTCGCTACACACTGGAGAGACTTGGACGACAAGGGAGAACGGTCGGTTCTACACGAGCAGTGGAACGGCGTGGGTTCTCCAGACCTCTCCGGCACTACCCCAGTCCAACCAACCGCCCCAGTTCCAGTTTGATGCGAACACTGGTCTCTTCAGTCTCTATGTCCCAGACCAGTATCTCTATGCCAATATCGTGCCTCCGTTCCTCCAACCGACTACCTACACAATGTATTTCAACACCAATATGTTCGGTCTCTTTGCTAACTTAAGCAATTACTACATCGGCAATGAGAGCAACGGTCAAGTCAATCAACTCATCTTCCAGAACAAGCTCTTCAAGAACTACTATGCTGACCCAACTGGCAAGTCTTGGTTTATCTCAACCCAAGAACACGAAAGCACCTCGTCGCTGTGGTCTCCGATATCGTCTCTGGTCTTCACCTCAACGCTCATCCCCATCTTCCCAGAGAACACCGGTCAGCCCATCGTCTATGGTGGCACCAACAACTACGCCAACCAGAATTCCTCCACGAGTGCCTTCCAGCCTATCATTACGGACATTGCCCTTCCGATGGCATCCGGCTATGACTACCGAACCTTCATTGAATATGTCCCTACGGCGGAATACCGGCTCTCTGCCTTCACTGGGTCTCGCCAAGAGCTCCGGAACATTGATGTCCAAGTCTTCTGGAAGGCTCGTCTGGACAATAACCTCTATCCGGTTCGGATGTTCAATCTGTCCTCCGTGTCCATCAAGATGATGTTCCGAAAGAAGTCGGCTGGGAGCAAGGGCTACCAAGATTGAAAATACGGACAGAATAAAAACGGAGCAGTGAATATACAAAGATGTCCGCCGATATTGAGAAGTTGGCTGTTTTTGACGACCGCATCGTTCAGTCTCGCCCCAAGTATGCCGTTGAGAAGGGTGCCTTGTCCCTCACCAACTCGCCGTTCAACGCCATCGCAGCCAACGGCTCGCAGATGACTTTCAACATCAATGTGCCTTCCGAGAATGTGTTCGTGGATAGGGCGGTAGAGTGGTCTTCGGCTTGCTACCTTTCCCTTACGGCGACGCCGACGACCATCACGGCTGGGCAGCCGGTTGCCCTCTTCGGTCGTGATTTGGCACTGGCGGCTTTCCCTCTTCACTCCCTCACGCAGACGATGACGGCGACCATCAACGATACGACCACGACCATCAATCTTGGCGATGTTCTCTACGAGGTTCTCCGTCTCTCCGACTACAAGAAGAACCGCTCCCAGCGGACTTGCCCCACCTACCTTGACACCTATGCGTCCTACAACTCTGCCTACCAGACGAACAACAACCCTCTGGGCGGATACGAACTGGCGACGGACAGCGGTGTCGTGCCGAACGGTGCGTGGGGTCAAGTTCAATGGACGCTCCCCAGCGGTGTTCCGCTGTCTGGCAGTGGCACCTACACGAGCGGTGGCATCACGGTCTCCTATGTCGGTGGTGTTCCGGTGATGACGACTGGTGTTCCGGCATACCCTCTGTTCGTCAAGTTCTTCAGCACGGAGAAACTCGTCCTTTCGCCGTTCGTCTTTAGCGACACGCACGAGCAAGAGACCGGTCTCTTCGGCATCCAGAACATCCAGCTCGTGATGAATATGACTGCCCCTTCGCAGTCGGCGACTGCTGGTCGTGTCCTCCGTAGCACAACGGCTGGTGGTGTTGCCATCAGTGCCGTTGCCTACAACCAGACGACGGCGGCTGGAACGCCCTTCACGAACGCCCAAGTCAATGTTCAGTTCCTCACGCCGTCTCTGGACATTCCTCTTCCGCCCAAGAGCGTCGTGCCGTATATGGAGTTCCCTCGCTACATCAGCAACCAGAACTTCAGCACGGTCGGTGCCGGTCTTACGGTTTCTCAAGTGCGTTCGCAGACAATCACGCTTCCGCAAATCCCAGACCTTCTCATCATCTATGCGAAGCCGACGGCGTATGGTGCTACCGATGCTGACTACTACCTTCCCATCCAGCGTATCAGCGTGAATTTTGACAACTTCAGCGGTCTGCTCTCGTCCCAGACGCAACAGCAACTCTACGGTATGTCCTTCCGCAACGGTCTGGATATGGACTGGGAGCAGTGGAGTGGTCTTGCCACGACGGCGACATCGCCGGTCGGCAGTGTCCGCACGACTGGTGGTTTCCTCGTCCTCAAGCCGTCCCAAGACATCACCCTCCAGAGCGGTCAAGCACCGTCGCTCGTGGGCAACTTCACCTTCCAGTTCAACTGCGATGTGCTGAACACGAGCGGTGCCGACCTCTCCGCCCTTACGCTCTATGTCATCACGGCGAACTCTGGGTTCTTTGAGAGCATCAAGGGGTCATCTCGTGTCATCAAGGGTGTGCTTACGGAGGCGGACATCATCTCTGCTCCCCTTGCCCCTATGGGAACTCGTGGCGGTCTCACTCGTGCTGTGGGTGGCAAGTCAGTGCTTCACCGTCTTGGCAATATGATGAGCCGTGTCAAGGACCTTGTGCCTCACCTCAAGCATATGGCTGGTATGGGTTCCACTGGCGGTGCCTCAACTGGCGGAGGTGCGACTGGTGGCAAGAAGCACCACTCCAAGAAGTCCCTTGTCCATCGCCTTATGGAGTAAATAAAATCGTAGAACAGACTATAGAATGAGTGTGTCCGGTCTTCTTGCTGGAACAACCCTTGCGTCAGTAATACCGTTTGGAACAGCAACAATCCCATCTGGGTCATCCGGTGTTGTTGTTCCTATCCCCAATGATGCTATCTATGGTGATTGCGTCGTTTTCGCTACCCCTCAACCTTACAGTCGTGAGGGCATTCAAGATGGAACCGTAATCTCCGCCGGATACGGAGACTTCGCTTCTCTTCAAATCCAATTGTCAAAGCCGACTACACAAGCAGTAGATTTCACTTGGGCAATCATTTATCGTGGAACGGTTGGAAACTATCCTTAAACAAATCTCCACCCCTATCAAATGGAGCGACCCCTATCCATCAAAATACCCAAAGATATCTTCTCCGGTCAGAGTGGGGACGGCAATATCCTTCCATACATCGCTACTATCAAGATGGTCGCCTCGCACAGCACAAACCCTAACGAGCCAATTCAACTTTGTAAGGCTCATCCCAACCAGTTTATCTGTCTGTCTTGCGACAAGTTCTATACAATCATAAAGAAGTAAGTCGTCTCCACCCAACTCCATATGAGCATTAACCTAATGCTGTTATGGATTACCAAAGTAGATGGATTGCCAAGTTATTGGGACTGTAAGGGTCTGCCTTCCAGTTGCCCTTAATCTTCGTCGCCCTCTCCAAATACAGACGCCGTCTTGTCATTGCTGTGCGGTGGGGAACCAATCCTTCCTCTTCTGCCTTTGACCATAAGAGGAAGTCCATCATCCCCTTGCGTCCAAACCTCCGGAGACTGCCATCTGGAGTTTGGACTTGGAACTTATGCGTCTTGTCCGTCGCATACTCCACATCGCCCTTGATACCATACTCCGACGCCCTCTGACGCACAGCAGAAAGATACCAATCACGCTGTCCTCCACGCAAATCATTGTCGTGCTTTGGATTGCCATCTAAAAACGAATATACCCTTGCCATTGCCCACTGCTCCTTGCTCAACTTCGCACTCATAGGGGCATTGACACCCTTGACATACGACCCCTTCAACCGCACAGACGCCGGATTGGTTTTGTAGGCACCGATGCCTCTGTTATAGACCTCTTGTAGGATAGGCAGTGGCACAGATGACTGCTCGGAGAGTTCCTCAAGGGAATACCCTTCATCCGGCAAGTGCTGTTGTCCCAGATAATGTTGCCTATGCGTCTTCCCCATACCAGTATGGATGTGGAGTGCCTTCATCTGCTTGACGGCAGTCGCATAGGGGAGCGAATGGTTGCTATGGAATTGTCCGGTGGCAGTGGTCATAACCCTATACCCATCTGGGAGTTCTACAATCTCATACGGCATTACTACTATACCCTATATTTTGATGTAGGCAAATGTATCCTAAATCGCAGAGTTTGCCGGTTAGACAAGCAAACTTTGGGATTGATAGACAACTTTGCGATTTATACTACACGACCCTACACTACTCCTCCAAGACAATGTCCTTCCTCTTGAGACCCACATAGACGATGCCACACGCCTCACGCTTCCGTGCGACGCCGTTGAACTCCAATAGGGACTTGAAGGACGCATCGGCAATCTTCTCTATGTGCGTGTCCTCCAAGTATGCCCTCTTGAGGTCTGCGGAACCTATCTTATGGTTCTCGTCCTTTGTGATGTTGTAGTGCGTGTTCAACCACACCTTGAGCGGATTGTTGTCGTCAAGGTAGTCGCAAGTCGCCTCTGACACTGACTTGGGTTGCTTGAGAGACTTCAAGTCCTTGATGGTGGTATAAGTCTCCGTGAGCATCAAGCAGAACTCATCACGCCACGCATCGGACTTACAATGCCGTTCCTTGACATCTGGGTCGCCCAAGCGGTGGTAGGTCTCGGTCATCTTGTCCGACGCTACAAATTTGAAGGGGAACTGGATGATACGCATACGACGCTCAATACCGCCGTCAATCTTGCTCATCTTGGGGATGTTGTTCATCTGGAGGAAGACCTTGAACTGCGGAACATACTTGACAATGTGCTTGGAGTGGAGCGTCCGTGCCTCCACTGGGTCGCCACCGCTAATCTTCTTGAGCAGACCGCCTTGTAGTTTGTCATCCGTCTCCGGTTCCGTCGTCATCATAATTCGCTTACACCTCGCCTCCACAAGTGCCGGAATAGGTTGGTCTTTGCGTTCCAACGGTTTGGTGAAGAGGGTGTTATCCACCGAGTGGTAGTAGTCGCCGAAGACCACCTTGAGCAAGTCCGCAATGACGCCCTTGCCGTTGCCACCGGTTCCGGTGAAACCATAGAACTCCTCCCACCGGTTGCCACCGTAGAGGCACGAGGCGATGACCTTGAGTAAGTAGTCTTCGGTCTCCTTGTTCTCAAATAGTCCATACAAGAATGCCTTGACCTTCTTGCGGACTTCTGGGTTGCTCTTCTTGGGATACGCATACCCACAAGTGGTGCTTACAAAGTCCGTCGGCGAGAGCATACGGAAGGCACAAGTGTTGAGGTCAAACACGCCGTCCGTGAAGGCATAGAGATACCGGTTCATATCAATCTTCGCCTCCAAGTCCTCAAGTTCGTAGAAGGACGGTAGGAAGGCAATGACACCATTACAAAACTCCGAACTCCCAAACATCTTGTAGGCATTGTGGATGGAGGATATCTTCGCTTGGTGCTTCTTGAGCAGTTCCTTCTGCTTCTCTTGGTCGGTAATCTTGGCACTCTCCTTCGCATAGGTCGCCAGTTCCGCCTTCTTGGTGTCCATTGTAAGGTCTTGGAGGGTATCGGCGATATGCCTCTTGAGACCGGACGGTTGCGACTTGTCATAGTGCTTCCAGATGTTGGTCTTGGAGAGCGAATACCACCCAAGCGTCTCGCACCACAAATACCCATCCGGATTGATATTGTAGAAGTATTTGGCGATGTCCTTGTGGTTGATGAGGGCAATCAAATTCCAGAAGTCCATACGGTTCTCCATCAGACCCCAGAACGCAGAGGGATTGTCCGACTTGAGCCACTTCCAGAGGGTCGCACCCATCACCTTGCGTCCCTTCTCCTTTGCGAACGACGCCCACTTGTCCTTACACATCCGCTTGGAACCGGCACCGTAGCGTGGATACTTGGTCTTGGTCGCCGTCTCCCATACACCCATAGGCACACGCTCGTTGTAGCACACCATTCCAATCTTGACCCAGTCGTCGTAGTTCTCAAAGCGTTTCTTGTCCAGTGCCTCAATGACCTTCACGAGATTGGCATCGCAGTCCTCGTTGCGTGGTTCGGATGCCACCGTAGGCTCGGTCGCAGTTTCTTCCACCATAGGGACTTGAACCTCTTGCTCCTCTACAACATTCTTAACGCCACCGACATACCGTGCGTCCAGTTTGGTAAGGAACTCCACGACCTCATCCGGTAAGGAAATCAACTCCTCGTCCTCAAAGGGTTGCTTAATCCAATGATACTCTGCCACCGTGTTGCCCTTGTCATCTTTACACACGCTCGGTTCGCAGAAGATACACCCACCGTCATTGCGGACATCCAATTTGTCGCCGGTGGTCTGGACTATGCGGTCATCATACTTGAATACATAGTGAAAACCGTGCTTGGTCTCGGCGACCATATTACAATCCGCCATCAACTCCATCAACTCCTTGTTGTGTTCGCACTCTGGGTCGTCAATGTCAATGACCGAGCAACCGGAGGTCTTACCGGTAAGAATGGCAAACCCACTTGCTTTCTTATTGTATTCCTTACTGGTCTTCTTCTCCCACCCAGACTGGAACCCAAACTGCTTCTTCCACTCGCCCTTCTTGTTCTGCTTTGCCGTCATCATTCCGCTCATCACCACAAATCCAAGACGCTCGTAAAGTGCGTGGGCATCGGACATCTCGCTTCTACTATAATGAGAAGAGTTTTCTTTAGATGGATTTTCCGCAACGCCGGAGGTGGTTGCCGGAGGCGAGACATTTTTACCAGACCCAAGACCCCACGCTTCAAAATCATACTCGGCGTCGGACATACTGCTTATACATAACCTTATCACCCCACCTTTAAACCGATTATCATCATACCGTAAATATGTGCTGTGTATATTATACGACAGCGTAAATAAGTTAAATGAAGAAACTCAACGCTAAACGGTTTATACGAGGAAAAAAACCGGTTTTTTTCACGGTAAATCTCATATAGTAAGAATAGTCTTGCGATTAGATGATTACTAATCGTAAGAATATGCGTGGTGATACTTACTATGCGTAAGTAAATGGGGATAAGAGGATTTGAACCTCTGTTCTCCGGTTCAAAGCCGGATGTCTTGACCACACTGGACGATATCCCCTATGTAGGTCTGTGTAGCATTTTCCGCAGACTTGCTCCTACATAGGGACTATTATTTGTCCAACCGGCAAACTCTGCGATTTACCCTACATTGCCCTACATTCCTTGAGATTGACTACAATTATCTTGGCATCCATTGCTTTCTTATAGAAGACTGCGTGTCTGTAGGACTTGACCTTTCTCTCCAATCGTGTCTTCACTTCATTGTCCATTTCAGACCGTAGTGTCTTACAAAGTGCCATCATCTCTCCATAGACCTTCTCGTAGTGGGCGATTGCTTCATCTATGGTCTTCATCTTGTTCTATGCGACGATTACTTGAAGGCATTAAATATCGTCTTCATTGCGTCCTCCAGTTTCTTGACCTTCCTCTTGACATCCGCATTGATAGCACCTCCGGCAGAGGAGTTG
>Ga0208500_1000088_pt1 | contig 25035 bp, 26 predicted proteins | sample CryBogCBE17Sep08_FD_184568 | JGI IMG/M metagenome (GOLD analysis project Ga0208500, IMG submission 184568) | Freshwater microbial communities from Crystal Bog, Wisconsin, USA - CBE17Sep08 (SPAdes) | ecosystem: Environmental > Aquatic > Freshwater > Lake | place: Crystal Bog, Wisconsin, USA...
TCATCACAATACACGGCCTTCATACAGGCATTACACATTCCAGCAAGATCAGGCTCAATTAGAGTTCCACACTGGGAGCACTCAATAAAGTCAGTCTCTGCCTCGGCTTGAGAGGGGGGTTCCTCCTTAATAGGCTCAGTTTCATCATCAGCCATCTCTCCATCCTCTACAGGGGAGAGGGGGAGAGGAGGCTCTTCATGCTTCTCTTCCTCTTCCTCCTGCTCCTGCTCATCAGGAAGTTCCTCAAACTCTACTCCTGTAGAGGTTAGGCGAAGGCGCTCTACCTCCTTTACATACATTACAAAGTAGTTGATAAATGTTGCAACTAGAATGATAGATCCAAGGAGAGGCTGTCCATTCATAAACCGTGTAAAGCTTAGATAGAAGAGAGCTGTTCCAGTAATAGCGTCCATGGTGAAAAGGCTATTCATTTATCCTACTCGAGGTCAGGTGACCCGACCCTTCAAATTTGACGGTTGCTGCTGCTAACAGGTTCGTTACCAGAATGGCTACACAATGTATGGCGTGGCGCGTGAAAGATGATCATATGCCTCGTTTTATTGATGGTTGTAAATTTCATATTCCATATCGCTGTGATGGAAAGCCAATTCAAGGAGATAAAGTCTGTGGTATCTGCGCTAATAAGCGCGAGAAACCAAAGCCTACTAAGAATAAGAATCATCCGTCACAATGGTGGGGCACAATTGATGAGCCAATCAAGAATATTGGCGCTTTGAAGAGTGTTGCATATGGTAGCCCTTGGTTCGTAGAAAAGGTTAAAGCTGGATATACGATATCTCCAGAAGATATGGCTAGGGCAAAGAAGGCACTTCAAGATACTGCTATGGCCGCTGTTCCCTTACCTGAGGTAACAGCGCCAACAGAAAAGAAGAAGAGGGCGCCAAAGGCTAAGAAGGAACCAGAGGCAAAGGAAGAGCCAAAGAAGGTAAAGGTTAAGAAGGCCGAGGTAACCCAGCCAGTCGCCATCGTTCAAGAGGAGCCCATTGAGCCCGAGGAAGTGCATGTCGTTCAGGTCTTTAAGAAGGAACTGAATGGCAAGCAATATTATTATGATTCGGGTAAGAAGAAGGTCTATGAGACCTCTACGTTCAAGTATGTAGGTCGCTGGGACTCTGCTAAGGAGAGTATTATCACCTCTATTCCTGACTCGGATGCTGAGTAGCTTCTAGGATGAATCAGAAGCATTGTTGCTTCTAGGATGAATCAGAAGCTAAAGCTTTCCAAGAAACAGGGAACGCCTTCTCCATCTGCTCCGCAACAGCAGCTGCAAACTCGCGGATTTCTTTTTGTGCGTGGGGATCGAGGCGCAGGCCGCAGAGACGCGCATAGGCCGCCAGAGATGCCGTCTCAATAAACTCAGTATACATGGACTGTGGCAGGACAGCCCGCGCAATCTCAGGCGCAACACCCTCCTTCAGAAGAAAGTTGTAGAAGGACACCGCCCCATCGGTAAAATTCTGGATCTCCTTGACAACCACAGAATTCGTAGGGATCAGTTCATCCTTGGATCCCTGCTTCTTATTCGCGTCACGAGCCCTCAGCTCCGTGGGAACCCAGCACTCGGGCTCGTCATCTACATAGCGGCGGCTCACCTCATTGCGCGAAAAGCCGACAGTGTGGCGAAACCACTCGCGCGCCACAAAGATCGGCATCTTAAGACGAAAACGTGCCTGCGGGTGGAAAAAAGGACTGTTGTGGTTATGCTTAGCCAGATAAGAGATAAGCTTCTCATCTTTTGTCTCCATCACAGTCGCAATCTTATGGAAACTCACTCTAGCGGCGTTGACGACTGTGAGATCGTTTCCGAACACTTCTAGAAGTTCCACGGAGCCCCCGTTTCCTACTTGCATTCTTCTTAGATCTACGCCGTGTCCGTTTAGACCTGGATCGGCCGCCTGCCATTGCTACTGCAATCTTCTTCCTTTCAATAGTAAATTCGGCTGTATCCACACCTGTTAGTTTAAGCATTTCAACTGTTCTCATTCTGTTACCATCAGGATTTGCTGTAGTATTTTTAAGCTTCATATCAATAATTTGTTCCTGATTTCTAAATCCATAAGATAAAGCAACATCTACAAAGGCGAGCTGGGGCTTTCCATTAGAATGAGGACAATCTAAAACGACACATCCATCTCCCACTGGACCATGAGGGGAGTGTTCACATCCCGCATATGGCCCTGCCTTCATGACTGCTTCCGTGCGAGAAAATCCGATATTTGTTGGACAGTGACCAACTACGACTAACTTATATCCAGTCTTGGCAATTTCAGCACAGTGTGAATCAGAAATAGAATCGGCATAGGAGCGTGTCCAGAGAGGACCAGGCTGTTCTTCCGCTATCCATTTATCTTGAAACATAGTCATCACTTTATCAGCAATAAACTTATCATCCTTTCTATTTAAAAAATTAGCTGATACTTCTATTTGAAGATTCTCAAGAATCGTTGTATAATTTTTTATGGCTGGAGATTTTCCTGAATGTAATCCTCCATGCACACATGCTATTTTTCTCTCATTATCATTGCCTAAAACTGAAAGTAGATAAAAAGGGGATATCTCATAAAATGGAAGTAGGGCATTCCGCCGCCCATAATAGCCATCAAAAAAAATCTTTGCTTGATCTGTTACAAAACCAGTATATAGATTAGGAGGTTCTTGTTTATATATTATAACTGTCTCAAAATCGTGATTTCCTATTGTAAATCTTACATCAGACTCTGCATTTAGTGCCTTAATCTTTAAATTATAAAGGAATGCATGTAATAAGAATTCAAAGGAACCTTTTGGGTCATTTATATATGATTTTTCATATATTTTATCGGGTCTCTTTCCATCAACCAGATCTCCAACAATAACAAGAAGTGTTCCTGCCCCTCCTCTCCATTCAATCTGATCAAAAAGGGCTGGGTCATAAATATTCTCTCCCATGTAAATATCATTCAAACTTCCTAAGTCTACAAGTCCAGCTCCTTGGAGCATTTGTATGAACTTTCTTACATCTGAATGAATATCACTTGTTACATACACTGTGGGGTATTTCTTTGCATCCACAATAAAATTTCTATCAACAAGTTTTGATAATGGAGTCAGTTTTTTTCCATAAGTGTTTGCATTGCTTCATGGTCAAATTTAAAACTGCCTGTTAACTTTATCATTTCGCCCGATGTTATAAGGAATTCAGATCCCTTAACTGGATCCCAAATAGGTGCAATAGGTATTTGTAGTATAGGCGGAGGAGCAGCTACTGGTGCTGGTGGTACTGGCGCTGATATACCTGTATTTGGCCCAAGAAACTCATTTAAAAAAGAAGAATATTTTGGTGGCATCTATAATGCCCCTATTTTAAAAGTGACTGTGTCAGAGCCCACATTCCATCGCAGCTGCTGTTCGCGAGCCACCACGCCTTGCACGCCTCAGACATCTTTATCCACGTGGCCTCATCCGTCTCCTCGGAAAGGCGCTGCGCATCCTCTGGTGTCTCAGCCTTGAAATAGTGCACACCCTCAACGGGCGGATTCGCGTATCCACTAATGTCTACACCTGGACTCACGATCGGCACACACCCCATCGCCATACACTCAACCTCGCGATGGCACTTGAGGCCAAATCCTGGAAGGCAGAGGCCGAACTTCGCCTGGCCCAACTTCTCCAGATACTCGCGCTGTGTATAAGGATATTTGGCAAGGCCGTCGGGCATAGAGAACTCGGAACAGACAGCAGCCCATTCAAGAGGCCTGTGCTTTCTCTGCGTATCGTTCTCAGTTCGCCCATAGAAAACGAGGCGCTGCAACCGCTCTGACCATGTGGCCGTGGCCTTGGGAGCCAGCTCCTCCACCAAGGCAGGACGACGCGGCCAGAAACTCCACGCCTTTCCTCCATTCACAGGCGCAGGGTTTCCAAAGAGCGCCTTCACAAAGCGCCGTTCCTCAGGAGGAGCATTCTCAAGCCACTTATACGTCGGCCGATCGTATAAGAGCGTATTCCCTATTCCGTGGAGCCAGACATGGTGCGCATGCGAGTCCTCGATGATCCGCACATAGCCCTTTTCAGCCCACATGACTGCCATCTCTCTGAAGCTATCACCACTGTGGTGATAGAAGTCGCCAACAGGCTTCTTAGGGATGATCAGAAGAGGAAGCTTCGTATCCACCGCATCGGCTACAGGTGTCAGAATCTGCTCCACCAGAATATTGCGCACATTCTCCGTAACCTGACCCTTGGGCGCGAGAACCAAGAGGTGCACAAGCTCCGATGCACAGGCCAAGTGGAGACCCTCAGCATTCGGCATCATCTCATTCTGGATCTCAATGACTGTGGAGCCGACAGGAAGAATCCAGGACCACCCCATGTTCACGGATGCGGCGATGAGTCTGTAGGCGCCACTCAGCTTTGCCACTAAAGTCTCAATGGTGGTATTCTCAGGCCAGATTACATCCACATTGTAATTGCCCTCGATCTTACGGATAAACTCGCGATTGCAGTAGGTCTCATCAAAGAAGACAACAGTCCTCTTCTCCTTCTCTCTTTCCGATAGCCAGCGCGAGGAACCTCCGTCCCTCCTCACGATCAAATGCTTACGAAGAAAAGTGACCTGCTCTCTGCTTATCAGATTGTTATCTGTCGGCAGCATAATATATGCCTTCTCGCAATACACCTGAACACCCTCGTCACGCGGAATGACAGGCACCTCCTTCTGATTCCAACTAAAGATCTGGATCGCATCCATAAACGGCTTGCTCCGCGGCAGCCAGAACTCACCCTTTCCTCCAGCCTTCTCTCTGAGGATTAGGATATTGGAAATGTATCTGAGAATAAAGTTGAGAGGGTTTCTCATAAACGTGTCAGGAAGAGGAGCGATGAGACCAATCTCTACTGGTAGAGAGGGACGAAGCTTACTGACAGTGGACTTGTTCCACGCATCTGCCGCCGCCTTGGACTTTCCAACGTAGATGCTATCATACGTGTAAGCGAGGCCAGTATTTGTCTGGAAAACACCAGTATCTTCATAGATCTTTACAGGTTCTGTTGCAGTATACTTATTGTCTGATCCATATGTGAATGTTTGTTCAGAACCCTTAGATACCATTGTGCAGAAGGTGCGCAGATGGTTCTGAACAGGACCTCTAACGGGGCGGGAAAAAGGGATAACAGGAAGAGTATGAGTAGGGCTCAGTGAAAATAGGGGGGTCATGTCGTGAAGACCTGTCGGCTTGATGTAAAAATACATATTCTTGTCCACAATGTCTGTCTTGTCATATGTGCGAAGAGTAGACTCGTGAACGTGATGCGTCTTGATTGTGAGGGCTGGATTCGTTACAAGAAAGCCAGCGCGGAGCATCTCCATATTGATCGCATTGTCACAACCTGCCTTGCCAAACGGAAACTCCAGATCCTCATATTTCCACGTCTTCGCCTTCACACTGTCTGATAGGATAGCCCACGTATCCTGGCTATCAGGGCGAGGACCAAACAGCTGGTGCTCCTCATCGGGAACCCCAGTAACCGCCTCATAGCGGAGAAGAGAGAGAAAGCGGCCCTCTAGCTTCGTCGACCAGAGGGCAGACCATGTCTTATCCAGATAAATATCTGAATTTGCAAATACACAGATCGTATTGGAAGGCGCCTTCTCTGCGATCCACTTGATGACCATCGCATACGTGAGGCGCTTCTTGACTACTTCCTGGAGAACCTTCTCTGGATTCATGGGGGGAATATGGGCGCTCATATCCTCTTCGGTTAACAGCACGGTCTTATCCACGTAGGGGCAGAGGAGATTCTTTACAAGGCATGTGGTAATTTCTGCCATGCGGTCGGCCTTCTTGGCCTTGAAAAACTGGGTGATCATCCAGAGCTGGGGAGGAGGAGTGAGGGGCTCTACCTTGATGGCACGTCCATTGTTTGAGGTAAGGCCAAGAGCTCTGTATTTGCGGAGAAGAAGAGAGGCAAGGAGGGCTGCGTCTTCTGCGGTGCCGTCCCACTTGCCTCCCGTGCTTGTGCTAGGGCTAGAGCCAGCATCGTTTGTGCTAGGGCTAGAGCCAGCATCGTTTGTGCTAGGGCTAGAGCCAGCACAAACAAAAGGATACAACTCATGCACCTCCTCCAAGCAAATCATATTCCCAATGCCGAGCTCCTTGAGCTCCTCCTCTCCTATGACATCAAGAACCTCCTTGCTCGTCAAGATCATAGAATAAGGCTGCCACTGACCTGTCCGAAACCATGCAACATTTTCCGTGACCTCGGCAGGATCGCAGAGAACCAGCACATCTGTCTTCTTCGTCAGATTCTTAAGGCCAATTGACCCAACATCCCATCGCTCCCATGCTGCTTCTTCTGCCTTCTCAGCAGGAACCCATGCGATTGTCTTCCGATCACGGCTGATACAGGTTTCAGTCTGTAGAATACGGATGGGCTTTCCTGTCTTTGGATGCTTACCCCACATACTCTTTAAGAAAGGTGCTCCAGATTTAAACCTTCTCTATAATTATAAGATGTCTTCAACTTACGGCCAGCGCAAGGATGTGTCTCTCCGCACGTATGTCTCGGTCAATGCATTTGACCAGGAGCTCTTCACCTACACGGTCTCTCTGAATAATCAGTTTCAGAATGTTGGCACGCTCGCCGTTGTCGCGGGTGCCACCACGGCAAATTGCCCCGTGGGCCGCCTCCTCGCCGAGACGGGCAAGAAGCTCGTGCCTGGCGCGAATGTGGGCGTAATGACGCCCATGGTCTCCGTCTATGATGCGGTCAGCGGCCTCACGGGCTTTATTGATCCGAATGCCGCCGTCTTCGCGCCTTATTCCACTGACAAGCCGTATTTCCAGCAGCGCGGCGTGGACCCTGTCGGCGAGCTTGTAGACAACGGCGCACCTGTTTACACGAACGGTGATATCATCACCAAGCACGGCGATGTTAATGTGCTCGGCGGTGATGTGAATGTGTCTGGTAGCGTCGATCTTTCTGGCTCTTTAACGACGGGTCACTTCGGTGTTTCTCCCAAGTATATCACGGCGACAACCGGTGCTATCAACGCAGGGTCTGCTTCTGCTGGTGTTGCGACATTCCCTGGTAATTCTGCAACCCTTGTGGTAACAACAACGGCTTGCACGTCTAACTCTTCTACAAAGCACTCCCTCGTTTTCTTAACAGGAACTGGCGCGGCCACACTGCGTGCATCAGTTGCAAATAACTCTTTTACGATCACATCATCCAGTGCCACGGATGGGCAGGCAGTCTCTTGGCTCGTGGTGAATTAAAGAAAAGCCACCCTAGACTCTAGATGAAGGTTGCGTATCTGATTAATACGACCCCTAAATACTTCTATTTATTACCCCTCCATATTGGGTTAATACGTAGATATGCGCCTGGCCTTGACTGGGATCTCTGGATCGCTACAGAGGAGCCCAATCACCATGTGATTCAGGATATGAAGAGTCAGGGTGTAAAGGTGCTGGAGCTTCTTCCTAGCGAATCCGGCTTTCTCAAGTCCCGCGAAGCTGCCTTGCGTAGACTTCCCCCCTATGACTACATCGTGCCTGCTCAAGAGGACTTTCTCTTAGAGCGCTTTATTGACTTCAATATCATTGAGGAGACCTTTGCGATTCTGGAGAAGGATCCGTCGGTGCAGAGTATCCGCTGGATGCCCTGCCCTGGACCTGCCGCGGCAGATGAAAAGTATGGACTCCATTGGCAGCAGCTCGATCCGAGTTTTGACGAGTATCTTTTCGTGTTTCAGATGACCGTTTGGCGCGCCAATGCGCTGAGGAAGTGGTTCACTCTTTTGACGGAGCAGTTTGAAAAGGATTATCCTGCGACCCTCACGGCAGAGGAGAGGAGAATTGCCGAAATTCGCGCAAATTATGCCGAGAATTCAAGAGGGCAGGGCTATTTCAAGAGGTGGATGATGTCGGCAGGTGAAAAGCACTTGGCGTGGACGCGCATACACAAGCATCCCAATGCTGTGTATATGAGTCCGTGGCCGTATCGCCCTACTGCAGTTGTAGGGGGCAAGTTGGAGGCGTGGGCTGTAGAGTTGGGAAAGAGAGAGGGATGGCCTATCCGCGAACTTACTCGCCAATTATAGAAATAAAGGCAGTGTTGAATTTTGATGAATAGGAGGTGATCTGTGCTGAAGATAGACCAGGGCGCACATAATTGTAGGAGCTTGCGGGCCACGAATTGGCGACCGAGTTCGAGTAGCCACCTATGCAACTAGGGAAATAGTGATTCACAGTATAGTTAGACTCCCAATGATAGCGTGCAAAAGAATCAGGAATACTAATCTGCAGACGACCAAAAAGGGGGTTTTGATTAGGATACTGATTGGGTGCCATAAATAGGTCTTCAACTGTGGTGCCAAGAACAGTTTGATCACCATAGTTTACAAAGGTGGAAAAGCCAAAGAGGACATTTTGCGGTTGTCCAGTAATTGTGCTATTCGGCGAAAGTAGAAAGCTAGGTGTATAGTTTAGAACAATAGAGGTATTTAGATTTCTCTTAATGATAGTAGAGTATGGTATAAGATTAAAGGTGAAACTACTGATATATGCATCTCCTGAATAAATGCCTAAATCACTTTCCACAACGGATACTGTATAATCGCGCGGCTCATCGGTGGTTACCGTGGACATAAAGGTGGAGATAACGTTAGATCCTGAAAGACCACGCGGTTTATAGGGCCATCCTATACTGCTTGTAAAGTGAAAGTTGGAATCAACAGGAGGGTTAATGCCTGCATATTTTAGAGTGAAAATGGCATTGTAGGGGGTTGATAGAAAAGATTGTATACTATCTGTTCTGAAAAGGGAATTGGACGGAGTCATAATAATCATATCGCGATAGTGGTAGGGCATGGATGTTGACAACGCCGTCAAGGAAGAGACTTCACCTGATAGACTTAGATAGCCCTCGCTTGTAAAGGTGCTGATGCTGAAGAACACTGATTTCTTAGGACCATTAATTGTTGATAGATGGACATCGCGAACACCGAGGAATCTGATCGTGGAATTTACGTTATCTATATTGAGCTCCTCGTATTGGTTACCAATGACTGAAGGACTTATTGTTGGAATATTAGAATTGATCAAGAATTTCGTGGGATTCGTATTTAGATAGAGAGTTTGCTGGGGAGTGCACAGTGTCGGATAAATCTGCCAACTGGTTGTTGACAGATTGATCGTTGAAAAGAGGACTCCAGGAGGCCCATCCAGAACTGTCATGTTGCTCCCACTGTTGATATCATGGAGGGCCTGATACGCCTTTGCATACACAATTGCCTCGGTCTTTCTGATACTGCTCTGTATACCTGCACCTTGACCACCTGTCAGATACATAATGTTGTTCTGGGAGAGATCCCATGAAATGAGAGAGACATCTGTGGAAATATAATTGAGGCCATAGACACCGAGTGAGCTTGGATGGGTCCACGTGGTTCCACCACGTCCATCTGCCGTAAGCGCCAGAGTGCTCTGTATATTAGTATTGTATGCACCTTTCGCATACACGGTGCGAAGAGTTATATTGTCGGTATCAATGGATCTGCGAGCACTCGACGACATCTACCTTAGTCATTGGTAAAAAGATTTAAAAATAACGAATTTTTTAGAGAGGTTCTGTTATGAAGAGTGCTATTTGAATTGGTTCCAAGGTTGTAAATATTGGAAGCAATTGTATCTGAGTAATGATAAATTGTATAGACACCTCCACCATTCTGTAAAATAAAATCAGCATCTAGTCTAAGCTTCATTGACTTTGAATAGAGATTGGATAGAAGTGCACTTGCTCCAACAGAGGGAGCAAATTGGTCCAGTTGCAGTGTGTCCTGAAACACAGAAGAGTCCATTATAGAGCCATCTTCATATGTTATATTTGTATACAGAGTCTGAGCAGGGATAAACCAGTTTGAAGCCATAGGGAGAAGTAACACAGGATTATATTCAATATACATGTCGGTGTTTGCTGTCCGAATACTGCTGACAACATCTTTAAAACAAAGAGTGGCAGTGCTTGTAGCAAATGTTCCTGTTACCGTGTTATATGTAAAGGGAATATGGTCACCATGACTACCCGTGTAGCCAAGGGAAGAAATCAGATTGTATTTAGGGAGTAGTTTACTGAAAAAGGTTGATGTCATGGTGGTTGACATTGTGGAAAGGCCACTCTGCGTTGTTGAAAGGGATGAAAATTGGATCGAGTTATTGTAATTGATAAAAGAGCTGGTTGTGCTCAGAAACTCTGTTAGAAGTAGACTACTTCCATAGACTCGAAGAGTGCTATACAGACTGCTCATCTGTGTGCCCATATTCGAAGTATATCCAACGGTTGTGCTGGCCAGCTCTTTGTAGATAAATGTGGAGAGCGTAGATTGATTCACCTGATAGAAATAGGAGGAGAGGGTGGAGATCCACTGATAGGCGTTCGTCGAAACGGTTGAGATACCCTGACTATTTTCTGTAGAAACAGTGGATAAATCATGAATTCTGGCAGATGAAAGGGTTGAAATATTGCTAAAGGTGAATGTGCTCAGCGCTTGGTATCTAATCGCTGTTCCAGTTGAGAGACTTTCAATACCTGTAGAGAAATCTGTCTTGAGCGTGTAGAGACTGCTTACTGTGCTGTAGACAGTTGAATCAAAATTTAGAATAGTATTCTGCAGATCTTTGTAACCAGAGGCCGTGAACCCGTTGATTCCGATATTTACAGTGTTTGAAAGAGGAACTGTTTGCAGATAGATATCGCCGATCCCCGCAAACTTTACCGTGGAAAGAGACAAAGTAATAGGAAGAGATCCAATCTGTGTAGGTGAGGAGCTGTTTGAAAGAACACGAATGGACTTGATTCCTCCATCAAAATAGAGGACATTGCTGGCAGGATCTGTCTTTATTGCGAGACCTCCAATGGATGAAAAGGTGACAGTGGGAGTAAGTGCATTTCCAGTGTAGGCGGTGATGGATGACTGACCATTTACAAGAAATGTCTGAAAGGCTTTTGTGTAGATATAATTAGTATTTGATCCGGAATCTACAAAGCCAATTCCTGTCCCGCTACTGAGGGTAAAAATAGTGGAACCAGGTGTGGCTGTGTAAATGTTAGAATCAAAAGCTAACTGATTGAAGGAGGGATAGGAGCCAATGGTGCTGATCAGGGACCAATAGGTACCTCCTCTACCATCACTGACAAGAACGGATGTAGATGGAATAACACTGTTGTTGGGTCCGCGAACATTGACTTGACGTAGTGTTATTGTATCCACATCTAATGTGCGGCGAATTCTTTCATTTCCACCACAGGATGCCATCTATTTGTGAGGCTAGAAATTACCGTCTTAGAGAATCGCATTATTGATTGTAATAAATAGGCCATTCGTAGAGGGCATATAGTTTCTCCAATAAGTTTCAGACAGTAGAATAGGACCAAGTTGACAGTTAGAAGCATAGATATTGTAGGGAGCCACGGCGCCTCCTAGCGGATTATAGGGAGCCATGGAGTTTTTCCAGAACACTATATTTGAGTGAGTGTGAGTGATCACAAAGGATCTTCTGTAATTGCTTATGAAATAGTTAGTATCAATCTGTAACTTAATAGGATTTGTGTAGCTTCGTGTGAAGGATCCTCGCGTATTTGTTGGGGCGCCTGCAATTGAACTTGTATTCAGAACCGTGTAATCTAGATACGTTGTAACGGTGCTTGTATCATATGTGAGGGCCGTCTCAATCGGATAACAATTGGCAGAATATGTCATACCATTAATCTGATAGTTGGAAAGGTTGGAGAATGAATAGTTGGGGGTGTAGCTCAAGAAAATCTTAGAATTTGAATCAATATATTTTAAAAAGGATGAGAGATTGACCTCGCACGTTGAAATAGGAATAGTGAATCCTGTGCCGAGCGCAGTAGGGGTGCAAGGAAACGGTGTATAGAGCGTATAGGGTACGGTAGAAAAGATATTGGCACGGTTGCGATTCTTTGTTAACGATATGAAGGTTGATGTGAAGGTTGTAGAAAACGTGCTCATCGGATCACCAATTGAGGAGAGAACAGATGAATAGCAGATATCTTGTCCATACTGGATTCCCTGGAATGAACTCAAATACTCGATCTTCTTAACACAGTCATTAAATTCAAAAAGGGTTGTGCTCGCTGTCGAGTAGTTATTGGATAGATCGATCATGAATGTGCTGAAGGTTTCATTATTAAGAGTATAAGTCGGCTGACTGAAAATACTTGTTGTTGATAGGATCGTCTCTTTTTGTAATAGAACGCTGAGCGAGGTAGAAAAGGTTGAAATCGCCCCATAGATTGGCGCGGGATTTTCAGGATAAAAGAGTTCCATAAGTGTGGGCTCATTTGAAAAGGCGGCTATCGATGAAATATAGAGAGTAGCGGAAGAAAGATTGTCGTTCGCCATATTCGTGGAAAAGTCTTGTAATGTTGATAAGACCTCTTTTGTTGTAAAGATTTTCAGAGAAGAAAGAAAAGATGTGGAGAGAGTGCTAGCTGTCTGTTGCATGATCACATAATCGGCACTGGTGAAGCTGCTTATTCCTATTTCAATTGTGGAGTTTGCAGAAAGATCTAATAGAATTCCACCTACACCTGCAAATGTTAGAGTGGGGTTTTCATTTGTTATTGTAAGAGCTTCATTGCTCACTTGAAAATTTGGATACTTGATTGAATAGGAGAGGGTGTTTTTTTGACTCTGAATGGATACCATACCCATGCTGGACATGGTAATAGAGGAAAGGGATGTGAGTGAAGTTTGTCCAGGAACAGTAATCTTATTAAATGCTTTCGCATAGACAGACACCGTGTTTGGAAAAGGGAGCGGGGCGAACCCAATTCCTCCTCCCTCTCTGAATGTGAAACGGTTCGCGCTTGCATCCGCCACATATGTTCCAGCAGGGGTTGCTAGCGTTGTAAAGGCGGAGACAAATGCATTTGGTGAGGACATCGTAGACCAGTAGGTTGCGCCCTTTCCATCCGATGTGAGTGTATAAAATGGGGGAATAATTGTATTTGACGGTCCTTTTGTATTAATTGTTGTTACAGTCAAAATATCAAGGTCTTCTAATGTTTTTGCCCTTGACGACATTCCTCTACCGGTGGCGCTTAAATTTAAGAAAGCTCTTTGAGCTTTCTTAAATTTAAGGCCTGCCACCATAAACGTCGTAGGACATTTTATTTTAAGGAAGCTAAAGCTTCCTTAAAATAAAAGTCACGACGATATTTGTAAGCATATTTTTTAAGAAAACAAAAAATATACATACTTGTTCAAAGTCGTTCGGCATTAATAGATCAGCGGATTCTGTATTGATATAAAAAGTGAATTGGTTGAAGCCATATACATCGCCATACTTGTTGTCGTATTGTCAATGCCACCCGTCAGATTATAAGAGAGAGAGCCAGGCATTCTATGTATGAGTGTATAGGGTTGATCATAGTGACCCACAATATTACAGCCGGTAAAGGTCATGCGAATCGGTTGGTTGAAAAAGTTAGAGTTTCCTGTGAGAAATCCTGTTCCCACAAGATATGAGTGATTCACAATGTCAGGGACGGGGTTGTGGTCATACTGTAGCAATGTGCTGAATGAAAACACAGTTGTCGCGCAAATAAGACTCATTTCATTGAAAAGGAAGGTGGGATACACATCAATCGTGATGAGGGATGTTGATGTGATATAGTTTGAATAGTCTCCAAAATTAATCGTGGCGCTTGAAAAATTGATATCTTGGGCAATAGCTTCAAACTCTTGAGGACCGTTGTTCCCCTTGTATGTGATGGATGAGTGATAGAATGTGCTCAAGAATGCAAGATTTTGAAGGGATGAAACCGTGACGTGGCTATTGTAAACAACTAGAGTGCCTGCCCTGTCCACCGATATGTTTCTCATGAGGCCGTCTGTTGAGCTCAGAAGAGTCTGTGTGCTCACATAACCGAGAGTGCCAAGACCCTGGACTGTGCTCGCAGAGTTTGATAAAAGTGAGATCCTAGCACCCGTAAAGGTGCTGGTGAGTGCAGCTGTGCTGATATAACCGGCTCTACCGAGTCCCCTCACGGTGCTTTGAAGATGTAGGGAGCTTACATATCCATATGTGGCGAGGCCATCAAGTGAACTGATAAGGCTCGGTGTGCTTACATAGCTGATTGTGCCGAGGCCAACTACAGTGCTTGTAATGGGGGTGGAAATGTCAAATACATTGGATAAGGTTGCAGTCAAGTTCGCAGCGCTAATATATCCAGCCGTTCCAAGGCCATTCACGGTGCTGCAAATCGTGTTATTAAGAGTCGCAGTGCTCACATAGCTCGCTTTTCCAAGGCCAGCCACTGTGCTATAGAGCTGGGGTCCCGTGATACTACCAGGGATTCCACCAAGGCCGATGCTCGTTGAAATGCTGCTGAGGCCTGTTCCATTTACAGAAGAGAGGGTGTTGAGCTGGGTGGAAAAGCTGTAGATCGTGGAAGGAAGATAGCCGACTCCTGCCTTCACAAGACCTGAATATGTGGAGAGATTTGTGAATGCGTCTTGCCATTGGAGTCCACCGATGCCATCCGTTGCCAGAATATATTGTGTGCTAACTGGGAGATTTGTATTTGAATCTATAGCGAAGAGACTCCGGAAGATAAGTAAGTCTGTGTCAAAGGATCGTCCTATCCATGCGGGATCCATACTATTCATATAAGATATTTAGGGCCCCAGTCTAAAGCTCAAAATGGAAAGGTAGAATAGTATGACAGCGGGTGGCGGTCTTTTACAGCTTGTCGCTCAAGGAAAACAGGATGTTTTTATAACAGGAAATCCCCAAATTACATGGTTCAAAATGGTCTATCGCCGCTATACAAACTTTGCGGTTGAGTCACAGTCAATGTATTTTGATGGAACCCCAGATTTTGGAAAGAGGCTGAGTTGCCTTGTTCCTCGTCGCGCCGATCTGCTCGGTCCCATTATTCTTGAGGTGACTCTGCCTGCACTTACCCTTACGGACGGAACACCTGTCTCCTATTGCAATAGTATCGGCCACGCCCTTATTGAGGAAATTTCCCTGGAGATCGGCGAGCAGCTCATTGATCGGCAGACGGGCGAGTGGATGGAGATCTGGTCTAATCTGACGACGACAACGTCACAGAAGAACGGATTCTATGACATGATTGGAAAAGTGGATGCGTATACGACACCGGATCTGAATGGGCCTCTGAAGCTCTATATTCCTCTGCGTTTCTGGTTCAACAAGAACCCTGGTTTGTATCTGCCTCTGATTGCTCTCCAGTATCACCCTATTCGCATCAATGTGAAGCTCCGCCCTCTCCAGCAGCTCTTTTATGGGCAGCAGTTGGTGGAGAATTGCAATACGACACAGGTGAACTCAGCCACCATCACGGATATGATGTTGTGGGGCGACTACGTGTTCCTGGATGTTGAGGAGCGCCGTCGTTTCGTGAGCAGCACTCACGAGTATCTGATTGAGCAGGTCCAGTATACGCAGAAGCTGTCAATTCCGACGGGAAATACATTGGCCAATATGCGTCTGGAGTTCAACCATCCGTGCCGCGAGTTCATCTGGATTGTGCAGCGCGACGTGATGCAGGCGTATCACGAGTGGTTCAACTTCAGCAGCTTGGCCACGAGTGAGATCGGTATTCGTCAGGATCTTCTGGCAAATGGTCTGATCCAGTTGGACGGCCAGGACCGCTTTGATCAGCGCGATGCTGGTTATTTCCGCCTGGTGCAGGCGTGGCAGCACCACACGGTCATTCCAAATGACGATTTCATCTATCTATATTCTTTTGCCTTGAAGCCTGAAGATATGCAGCCGAGTGGAAGCATGAATGCGTCGCGTGTTGATAATATTACGCTGGTGGCGGGCCTTGTGCCTGATACTGCGTTGGCGCCTGCGAGAGGCAATGCGACTCTTCGTGTCTATGCGACCAATCATAATGTGCTGCGCATTGTGAATGGGTTTGGTGGACTTTTGTTTACTATATAAAGATCTATTGTGTTATCACGTCGTTAGTGATAGAATTTATTTATAAAGAAGCTTAAAAGCTTCTTTATAAATAAGTTATCACGTCAATGACATCTTTATACGATGAATATTCCGACTTTGTTGGAAAGATCTGTGAACTTAATGACCTGAGTTTCTTCAAGGCGCACAAGGACTTTGTCTATATGCTAGAGCACGTTACCCCTGATCAGGGACAGCAATACTTGGATGTGATTCTACGAGTGACTCATTTAAGTGAAAAGGATATTAAGGAATTCTGCGTGCTGAATGATTCTCTGGGCCGGCCTCGCACAGGAAACTATTCATTTGGTGATGTATCTCCAACGAATCTACGATATGTTTTCCAGGCGCATCTTATCTTAAGTCATATCTATAATCATAATTTGAAGAATCCAGACATTATTGAACTTGGAGGTGGATATGGAGGTCTTTGTCTAGCCATCCACTTCTTCGCACCCAAGTATCTGGATACAAACTTTACCTATTCAATCATTGATCTGCCAAATATTATTAAGTTACAGGAAAAGTATCTGGAAAAGGTTACGCCAGGGCTCAATGTAAAGTTCTATCCTTCTACAAACTTCGGCGCAGAAGTTCCTCTCCAGAATGCTTTTCTGATAAGCAATTACTGCTTTAGCGAGATTTGTATGGAGTATCAGAAGGAGTATATCAAGAATCTCTTTCCTAAGGTCTCTCATGGATTTATGGTGTGGAATGCAATACCTCTTTACAATTTTGGATTTCCAGTTGTTGATATGGATGAATATCCTTGCACTGCTGAAAATCCTAAAAATAAGTATGTCTATTTTTAAAATAAAGTCACGACGTTATAGGGGATGCAGGCACTATTAGGCGCCGCAGCAACAAAAATACCAACAAGTGTAACAAGTGCATTGCCAGCAAGTGTAACAAGCGCACTGCCAGCAAGTCTAACAACACCAAGCCTAATACCCAAGATTCCGGTTTGGCTATACCGTCTTATTGCCATTTTTCCTGTAACTGGAATGGCGGGTCTTGATCACTATTTACTCGGATCACAACAGACAGCCTTTGCCAAATTTCTTGTGAATCTTCTAACTTTCGGATCATGGTATGTATTTGATATCTTACAAAGTTTAGACGCAGAGAAGGTTGCTGAAAAGGGGCTAGACTTTCCTTTTTACGGAGGAGGGGCTGTAGGAAAAGGTAGAACAGCGGTCGATGCAAAAGATCTCGGACCAACGGGTGAGGCGTTTCTCAATCTATTCTTTACTTGTGTAGCAGGTAGCTTATATTTTATTGATCAATATGGACTTGTTAAACAGCCCTCTCCTATTGGAGACGCGGCGAAAGTTTTATCGCCAATTCTTCTCACTGCGACAACAGGACTTTTAGCACTTACAGCCTATAGTTTTTTTAAGTCTGCCAATCTTGTAGCTGCAGCAGGTATCGGCAGTATTGCTGCTGCAGCTGGTATTGCTGATGTAGGCGGGCTTTCTGGAGCTTCTATTCCTGGTTTAACAGGTGCAACACCCAGTCTATCCAGCCTGACAAGCCTGACAGGTGCAACACCCAGTCTATCCAGTCTAACAAGCCTCACAAAACAACTTGGAGGTGGCACAGCAAAGTCATCTTTTCCGTCAATGGACTTTTTGGCCCTTGGAATACTCACAATGATCACTGCTGCAGGATTTACACTTTCGGCAGTTCGATCAAGAGGAGCGCTTTAAAATGGCAAATCCATTGCGATCCTCCGTCCTATAGATAAGAGAATATCCATTCTGAAGCGCATCTTCCAAGACCTTATCTGTCTTCATTGTTCTGATATCATCCAGCATAAGATACTTGGGATTACATGCCTTAATCGCCATATAGTCCTGGAATCCGCAATACTCACCGCCATCAATAATGACCATGTCTATGGGTGAATTTATCTTAATAAGAGGAGTCTCAATAAGGTTTGCAACATCTGATATATGCCACCGATCATAATGGACTTTCCATTGATCGAAGACAGGATGTGCTTTAATCTCTGCATCAGTCATCATAGATTTTGCAACGCGTGCTCTAGAGAACTGAACCATCTCCTTTCCAGGGCGGCCTTCCCAGTTTTTCTGCGCTACATCCAAGTGCCCAGGATTTGTCTCGAGGGAGAGAACGCTTACAGGCTTGTATATGGCCCTTGCCATAGCCCCCATAACCACGCAAAGAGTTGTGCCGAGGCCTGTGTAACTACCAATATCTAGAATCGTGTAGATCTCTGGATCCTGCTGGACAATGCTCATAATCGCCTGCCCTGCGGGCGTGTAGATATTAATTTCACCAAGGCTCATCTTACTTAAATATATTCTATAGTTTTAAACCTAATGGAACCCCTCCTTTCCCAAGATCAGTTTGAGCAACTGATCGGTCGCGCTCCAACAGAGGCCAAGATCCCTCCACAAATCGTCGTCTATTTTACGGCCAGTTGGTGCGCACCCTGCAGGCGTATTAAGTATGACGAGATTATGGGAGCGAATAAGGCCGTTTACTGGTTCAAGTGCGATGTGGATCAGAACACATATACACACGGTTTCTGTGGTTTACGCTCTATTCCTTCTTTTATTGCAATCAAGGATATGAAAGTGGTCAGTAGTTTACAGTCATCTGACAATCTGAAGATAGTGGAGTGGATTGGCCAGACATTTTCTAACGCATAAATATAAATGACATCAGTTCTGCGTTCATTTGCCTCAAATAAGGATATGTCTCAGAAAGACCTTAGTTCCCTATCCACTTACACTATAACCAAGTATGATGCGCAAAATCAACTATACTACAGGGGATCAACTACCATAAATATCACACTACCCTCAAAGATAACTGCAAAGTGGAATAGTTTTCCTATCATTTATCTTGCAAATATGTCATTGTTATCCGGCAGCTTGATGACATTTTACTTAGATACAAATGTAAGAGTCAAAGCACCAGACAATGAAAATTATACATCAAGCTTTTCGCTGCGGGGAGGGTTCAACGGCTATCTCTTATATGTTGGAGATGACCAGTGGATGCTCCAGGGTGTAGGCGCGAATGTTGTATAATAAGTATAATAGTAAATAGATGTCCTACGATACTCTAATCGTAGGTGGTGGAATAGCAGGTTTGTATTGTGCTCGAGAACTTCTCAAACACAATCCAACTATGAAAGTGGCAGTCTGTGAAAAATATAAGAGACTCGGTGGACGAGCCACAACCTTCAAAAAAGAGGGGCTCCAGTGGGAAATGGGTGCGGGGCGCATTAAGAACTCACATACAATGCTGCTCGGCCTGATCAAAGAATACGGGCTTCATACGATTCCGATCGGCGGCGGCCTCCGGTTCAGAGAAACGGGGTCTTCAGAGTATGAAGAGAATCATTTTGAGCCGGCGATTGATCTTCTCATCAAACCGCTCGCTCTTCTTCCGGCTTCAGAGCTGGCGCAGCACACTCTGAAAGAGCTTCTAGTGAAAATCCATGGACTCGCCGAGACGCAAAAATGGATGGACCGTTTTCCGTATCACTCTGAGATCGTGACCATGAGGGCCGACATGGCGATCCGTGAGTTTCTTGAAGAGATGCATTCTCACGAGGGCTATTCCATCTGCAAAGAGGGGCTCTCGGCCTTGATTGATGCCATGGTTGCCGATATCGAGGATAGAGGTGGGCAGATTCTTCCTCAGCATGAACTCGTCGGCCTCGGCGACGGCTGGGCGAACTTCAAGGTTGGTTCTTGGACTCAAGGCGCAAGCCGCCTTGGAGTTCGTCTTGACTGTAAAAAGCTGATTCTTGCTTTACACGCGAATGCTCTACGCATGCTAACGCCGTTCAAAGGATGGGGGGCATTGGATAAAGTGGCCATGGAGCCGCTTCTCCGTATCTATGCCTCTTTTTCTGAGCCGTGGCTCCGAGGCATGACACGGGTTGTGACAACATCGCCGATTCGCTACTTCATTCCTGTTGGAGATCGTGTTGGAATGATCAGCTATACGGATGCGAAGTTCGCGAGGCACTACATGGGCATCCTCGATTCTGTGGGTGAGGGCGGGCTAGAAAAGGTGGTGATGCGTGATTTGAGGGCTCTGTTTTCTGAGATTAAAATTCCTGATCCCGATGTTTTCAAGACTCATCCGTGGCCCGAAGGAGTGAGCTACTGGCTTCCTGGAAACTATGATCCCGAGACAGTGTGTAAAGAGACCCTACACCCCTTTCCGTCTCGGTATCCTAGCCTATATGTGTGTGGCGAGAGTTTCAGTCTGAGGCAGGGATGGGTGGAAGGGGCGTTAGAGAATGCCGCCGAGCTTCTTGATTTAATAGAGACTAATAGATGAACCAGCACGTGGTCCTTTCCCTTTTTCACTTAGCCGTCGTTGTTCCCTTCTTTTTCTATGTGGCTTTCCAGCGAGCCGCTACACCCGACTGGGCCTATTGGGTGGCCCTTGTTACTGGCCTTGTCGTTCTTCTTGTCCACTCGGTAAAGGGGTTTTACCGGTATCTGAGCGCATCCACATATCTATGGGTGAATCTGATCCATGTTCTTTTAATCGCCCCTCTGCTGATCTATATCGGCTACAATGGAAAAAAGACGCCGCGCGCTGCGTATGAGCTTTTAGCAATGGCTGGATTCGCGGCTCTCGGCTACCACATCTACAATATCTTGATGGCTGTAAATGTTATTTCGGATGATTAGATAGAATGGACTGGAGAAGTATATTTATGTCAAAAAGACAAAGAGAGAAGAAGAAAGAAGAGGCATTTTTAAAAAAAATGAAAGATGAGAAAAGAACCCTATATAAAACTTCTCCTCCATATGGGCCTAATATAAAAGAATGGTTAACAAATGCTGAAATAAAAGAGCGGAGTGGTCAAGAGCATGCGGCAACACTTGCATTTTCTAATGCAATACAAGCTAGTTTAGAAAAAAGAGAGGATAATGATGAACTTACTCGTTGTAGAGCTATTGTTGCTGCCGCCAACGCCACTCCTGCAGGCGGTAGACGCAAGACAAGACGTAAGCGCCGCTCTACGCGATCAAAGCGGTCAAGTGCCTAGACTTCACCTCATCGCGCAGAGTAATACAATGAGCTGCGTGATACTGAAAGGCGGTATTTGACTGAAACTCCTTATCACATGCCTTACAGGTCATCCCATCCTCGTCCAAGATGTGGGCAACCTCTGCTGAACAATGCTTCCGCACGAAATGAATGAGACGATTCCCTGCTGCCAGCGTTTGAAATGTGCATCCATCGATGGGACACTTCAAAAGCGCAATCTTCTTTCCTCCTGCCTGGGGATGCTTCGCTGCAATATGCAGCTCTAGACGACCCCTTGACAAACACTTATAATCACAAGAGGAACACTCGTGGCCAAGATCTCCCTCGCACTTTCGCCTGTGCATATTCATCGTAGAGGGAAGTCGCTTCTTGTCACCGCAGTGAGGGCAGATATAGAGACCATCTTCATCGCGTGCATATGTGAAAACCATTGTTACCTGGGATTGGGGAGGGACAGGTTTCAATTTTTACTTAGCTCAGGAAGTAACTGGTTTAAAAAGGGGAACCCTTACACATAAAGATGAGTATTACAGTCCTTACACTGGCCATTGGCGCAGATTTCAAGAAGGGAATGGAGCCCTTGCTCTCATCAAAGAGGGATTACGCTGCGAAGCACGGATACACCTATATTCAGGGAGGCGAGGAGTTCTGGGACAGGGAACGCCCGATTCCGTGGTCAAAGGTGCCGTTTATCTTGAAGGTGCTGGGTGATCTGCCTCAGGGAGCGCTTGTCTGGCTCTCGGACGCTGATGTTCTCATTACGAATCCCGATCTGAAGGTGGAGACCCAGATGCTCGCTCTACTGCCCGATTCAAAGGATATGCTGATGTGCATTGACTCGTGCGGCCACATCAATAGTGGCAATATTCTGATGCGCAACACGGCCTGGACGCGTGATTACTGGAAGCGTGTGGGTGAGCAGACGGATCTGCTTTTCCACATCTGGTGGGAGAATGCCGCCATGATTAAGTTGCTGGAGACGGTGCCTTCTGACTTAGCAAAGGTAGAGGTGACGAATAAGCACAAGATGTTCAATGCGTATCTGCGTGGTCTGCCTGGCCAGGATCTCTGGACTCCTGGCGATTTCCTCGTTCATTTTGCAGGCGTCTACGAGGTGAAGGATATGGTGCGCCTGGTGAAGGAGATCCAGGGAGGTGGTGTTCCCCGCTTGCAGATGTAAAATCTAAACTAATAATATAAAATGTCAAATGTTACTCGCAAGAATGGTGGCGGCAACAACAATAACAATGGCAACCAGAACGGCGGCAAGGTTGCTACGGTCGGCAGCAAGGCGCAGGTGTTCCACGGCACGGCGAAGCACACGTCCGGCGGACTGAAGAAGGGCGACCTGATGAAGACGAAGGCGGGCCGCGTCGTCAGCAAGAAGAAGCACGCGGCGGGCAAGAAGGCCATCACGCGGCTGCGTAAGATGGGCTACGTCGCTAAGAAGGGCACGTTCAAGCTCTTCAAGAAGATGTAAAGCATCTTCTTTTAGAGAGTTTACGAACGCAAGAAGATGTAAATAGAGTTTACGAACGCAAAAAAAATATTATTCCTTCGGGCAAATGGAATCAGCGATCTCTCGTAAGAGACCACTCATTTCCCTCGGCTCCATTGGCTCATTCGTGACTGTCTCTTCCTCCGCATCATACCAATACACAGATCCTCCCTTCTCCTTTTCACCAATGGACGACCAGACAAGACCGACATTGGATGCACTCAGTTCTCTGAGAACAGAAGGCAGGTTCAGCTTTTGCACTGTAGGTCCTCCCATACGTGGCCCTAATCCCTCTTCAATCAAGCTCTGTTCCGTAGTCGTGTGCCAAAAGATGGCAGACCAGACACCACGAGGAACCGCTGTGCTTCCCACCATAAAGGTGATGTCTGAAGTATTCACCGCTGCCAGCAACGTGGTAGGCGGCTCATCTCCAATCCAGACAACACGGACCGGCTTCGCCGCATTTTGAATATACGTCACAGAAAGTCGCAGATCCTGTGTCTCTCTGATACGAAACGTGGCATCCCACTGTGTTTTCTGGGACCAGCGCATAGGAAGATCGCGCTGGTTCTGGATAAGAAGAACCTTGCGACCACGACCAAGAAGTTCCTCTTCAAGCACTGTTAAGCGATTGAGTATCTGCTTTCCGATTGTGGACGGAGGACCGCAGACCCAGAGCCGTTGTCCTTTCAGAGGACTTGAGAAGCCCTCTAATCTAACGACCGCGTCGTTCATCTAGCAGCGCCCTGTTCTTTTTAACTTTCTTTTAAACGCAATACACTACTGTCGCATATGGTGGCAGGCCTCACAATTAAGGAAGCTCTTTGAGCTTCCTTAATTTTGAGCGCCACCTGTAGATGGAAGAGCCCTATATTCTAGAGGGACTCGCATTAGATTTATTTGCGGAAAAGTTTGAATTAATTCGCAATTTACTAGACACTCAGAATGATGAAGAACCACTTGAGTTTGATCTGGCGTGGTTTGAAGGACCTAATAGTGAGGCAAACAAGAAGCTCTTTGTCTCACTTGCCAAGATGCAGCCTATTGGAACCTTAGAGAACGACAATACAGTGCACTTATACAAACCATTTACCAGAGGTCAAATTGTGGATTTCCTATACTATATGGGATACGGTGATAAGGGCCTCGGCACCAAGTTTACACCTGGACTTCCCGTATCTGAAGAGGAGGTGGAATGGTCTAGAAAGAAGGCTGCAAAGAGTATGCTACGATCCTTCAAAAAAGATTTCGTGCTCGATTTACCTAGCAGGGCACTAGCTCATGGAACTAGAAGACCCCGAGCTGCACCTCTGCCTACTGCGGCAAGGCCTTCTCGCTATTTCTATTTCAGAGGAAGACGCTTCTTGAATACTAATAACAACAACAATAATAATGCTGTGCCTACAAGACAATATAAACATCCGCGTGGCCCTCATATCAATAACAACAACGCAACCCGTGGAAAGCCTGCAGGAAAGAAGTCAGAAAAGACACTGAGAAAGGGGGGTCCCTTGAAAACAAGAACGCGGAAAGTGAAGAGCTGGAATCGCAATAATAACAATAATGAGTAGATGAACATGGTCATGGCATTTGTATCGCGCGCCGCGCTCTTAGTCGTCCTCGATCTTCCATGGCTCTTAGCTACGCAGCCCTTTACAAGCACGATGGTGCGCCAGATACAAGGTGGAGATGATGCTGTTCTCAGAATCATCCCTGCCGTTATTGTGTATTTTGCACTCTCCTATTTACTGACGATTCCAAAGACTGGAGTGGAAGCCTTTTTACTTGGTTCCTCTGTCTATGCGGTCTACGACTTTACAAACTATGCCACTCTGAAGAACTATGATATCCGCTTCGGTGTTCTAGACACTCTGTGGGGTGGTATTCTTATGACGAGCGCCTTTTATGCTTCTAATGCTCTTTCTATCAGATAAAAGGATTATGCGCCCAATGAAGGAGAGCCTGTCTCTGCCTCGGCCTGCATGTAAGATCACCTGCCGCGCAATTTGCCTTGACGGCACCACTGTGTCTGACAAACGCCTTCCACCTCTTGATCTGAATTTCATCAAGAGGCGGGATTCGCCGACCCATCCAATAGCGACAATACCACTCGAACCATCCGCGAAGATCTGGGTTTTGCTTACTATCTGAAAGAAGAGGATGCTGGGCTGAAATGTGTCTGCGCTGGCCTTGACTAGGAGGGACCCAGCCCTTCTCCCTCCAGGCTTGGAGTGGGAGGCGGGATTTTATCTGGAAATAATTCACGGAAATCTCTGGACCCTCGGGATGGAGTTTATCTAAGGAGCCGGCCTGGAGAAACCACTCGGCAGGATACTCTAGGCCACAATCATTCAGATACTTGCCCTCAAAGGCGCCGAGCGCTAACACCTCTCCAGGTGTTAGATATGGCTTGAAATCGGCTTGAAAACCGGCCCCTGGATCTTCTTGTAAGATATAGGAGTAGCC